>Ga0190363_1000228_pt1 | contig 32086 bp, 35 predicted proteins | sample 48721867_MG_FD_161272 | JGI IMG/M metagenome (GOLD analysis project Ga0190363, IMG submission 161272) | Hydrothermal vent microbial mat bacterial communities from Southern Trench, Guaymas Basin, Mexico - 4872-18-6-7_MG | ecosystem: Environmental > Aquatic > Marine > Hydrothermal vents >... | reverse complement strand
CTTTAACGAATTTTTCGAGGTTTATTGATCCTAGGTTGCATGATTCCCAGGGAAGAGCCGGAACCTCACCACAAGGATTAGTAGCATTAATCTTACCTAAGTACCATACTGGATGCCTTCTATTAATTGTATCTATAAATAGTAGTCCGGGGTCTCCAGAATCCCATGCCGAATATGCTATTTCGTTGAAGAGCTTTTTAGCTTCAATTTCCCTTACAATTGCCCCTTCATTTTCAGCTATTGCTAATGCCTCATCGAATGTTAGCATTTTTGTTTCGGAAAGAAGTATAGTGCCACCTCGTTCCTCAAGTTCCTTAAGGATTTCCTCTTGAACCCATTCCTCTTCAATATTATGTCTTGCTCTAACTATTCCGTAAAATCTAGAATCATGACCTAAGTTTCTGTCTAGGAGTGTTTTTCTAGGGTTAATTAGGGGCCATTTTTCGCCTTTCTCTACCGCTTTAAAGAATCTATCATATACTCCTACCGAAATATTAAAGTTCTGAAGAACAACGTCCTTAAGCTTACCTGATTTCGCTTTAATGAACTTCTCTATGTCAGCATGCCAGACATGGAGTACCCCCATGTTTGCTCCACGTCTTCTACCTCCCTGCTTAATAACATCTGTTGCTACATCGAACATTCTCATGAAGCTTAACGGTCCCGAAGCAACCCCTGCTGTTGAAGCTACGACATCTCCTTCAGGTCTTAATTCGGAGAAATCCCATCCTGTCCCTCCTCCAGATTTTTGGATAAGCGCCATAGCCCTTAAAGAATCCATTATACCTTCTCCATCAGGAGTAGTCATGGCATCTCTTACTGGAAGTACGAAACATGCTGAAAGTATACCTACTTTTGTGCCAGCATTCATAAGTGTTGGAGAGTTAGGTATGAACTTTAATTCGCTAAGTATTCTGTAAAATTCATCTTCAACTTTAGCTATTTCTTCATCCGATGCCCCATAGAGTTTCTCTATCGAGGCAAGATGTTTTGCCACTCTTCTAAAAAGCATTTGGGGAGTTTCGACGAGCTTGAGAGTTTCAGAATTCTTAAGCAAATATCTTTTTTCAAGAAGCTTAATGGAGTTAAAGGTTAATTTGAGATCCCTCTTGTCAAGAAGTTTATTGTAAAATCCTGCTTCCTTGTAAATACGTTTTAGAGCGTAAGCTTTAGCTACTTCCTCATAAAGAGGTTTTTCAATACTTAATTCTACAAGGGTTCTCTCAATAATATCAGATATTTCCTTAGAAAGAATCCTTCCACCATTACGTTTTGCTCTTTCAAAAACCTCTTTACATACTCTCTCTACTATAGGGTGTATATCTACAGGTATAGGCTGCGCTGTTACAACAGATAGTTCAATCAGGGTATTTTCTAGGCTCCTCTCAATTTTCTCCATGAGAAATTTTTCAACACTTCCATCAGACTTAATAACCTCTACGCTATCCTTCCCCGCCTCCGCAACCCTAACCTCCATGAACTACACCATAATCGTTAATGGTTTATTGTAGAGTCACACCATGGGCAACATAATCTATCTCATGGTAGAGTATTTAAAATTTTGACGCTTCAGCAAAACAGTAATACATGAAGTATAATTCTAGGTATATCTATATAGGTATATTTACCCGGGATTTCCATATAAAAATCCTCTGAAAAGGGCGGGCGTAATACCTTAAGGGGGAGACCTACGAGAGATAGCTTTGAACCATTACCTTTACGTATTACTGTCGAAATACCTAATTACTTTTACTATAGCGTTAGCTATTGCTTCAACATCTTCCAAAGGTGTTATTGGGTCGGTGTAGAGACTTAGACATTTCTTCGAAACTTCTTCGGCAACAGGTGTTCTAGTGTTTCTATAGTTTACATATTTTCCGGAATAGAACGGGCATTTCCATGGACATCCTTTACCGTGCCCTACAAGGTTCTTCATAAATGGATGCTCATATACTACTCTAGGATACATTATCGCTATAGGTGCTCCTTCGGCTCTTATAGCCTTAAATATTTCATCTCTCATATTGGCTAACTTAGGTTTTTCCAATAATATTTCGAAAATACTCCATGAACTAACGACATGTTTTCTTTCAGTAGGCAATTTGATCTTATCAGAATACTTTTCTAAGACCTCTAGGTATTTTTTAACACGTACTCTTCTTTCCCTATTAAATCTTTCAAGCTTCTTAAGCTGGCTTAATGCTAAAGCAGCTTGCATTTCAGTCATTCTAAAGTTGAACCCCAATGTTTCACTAAAATACCTTAACCTTTCACCATGGCTCCTAATTAGCTTAGCTCGTTCAGCTAATGCATCATCGTTTGTAGTTACTACCCCACCTTCACCTGCTGTAATGTTTTTCGTTGCATAAAGGCTAAAAGCCGCTATGTCACCCAATGAGCCAGTATATTCTCCTTTATATTTAGCGCCTATTGCCTGAGCTGAATCCTCTATTAAGAAAAGCCCTTTCTCATCAGCTATTTCCCTTAACTCATCCATTTCTGCTGGATGACCAAAGAGGTGAACAGCTATTATCGCCTTAGTTTTATCAGTCACCTTCCTACGTACATCTTCCGGATCTATAGTGTATGTTTCCGGATCAATATCTGCAAAGACTGGAATAGCATTAGCGTAAATTACACTGGTAACTGTTGAAGTAAATGTAAATGATGGGACTATAACTTCGTCTCCAGGCCCTATACCGCATGCTTTCAATGCAACATATAATGCTACTGAACCGTTAGCAACGGCTATAGCGTGTTTAACACCTATTTTCCTAGCAAATTCTTCTTCAAACCTTTTACCATAGCTTCCAGCGAGCATTGAGAGAAGACGTGATTTAAGAACTTTAACTACTTCTTCAACATCATCATCTTCTATTGTAGGACCGATGAGTATTTTATGTTTAATAAATGGCTCTCCGCCATAGAGAGCTAGTTTTTCCAAAACCTAAACCACCTTAAGCTAATGTGTAAATAACTCATACATGTACTTTTCTAAGAATAAAACCTAGTATCATTATTGCTAAGGCAAGTATTAGGAGAATAATCATGATTATGTCACTATGTGGGCCGAATGCGAAACCTATAGGTATAAATCCGAAGACTACAAGAACACCTCCTGAAACGTTAACGTTACCTTGCTGTTGCTGAAGTGCTGCTAACGCTGTTGAAATAAATATTAGGGCAAAACCTATTATTATCAGCAGTATTCCTAATCCTAAAAGTTTAGCTATAGTATTTGATTTCTCATAACGCTCCATACAATTTTCACCTATACATGATAATATAGGGTACTAAGTAAAATAGTATTGTAACTATGAGTAACACTATTGCTAATATCATAACTATTTTTGCTACTTTCTGGCTACTTCCGAAAACTATAGGTATAGGCCCTACTATTATAACACCTCCTCCTTCAGCTTTGGCTTCTCCTTTACTCGCTGATTTGAAAATACTGTAAGCTATCGCGAAAAATATTATGAAAAATCCTATGAACGCAATTAATATGCCTAAGGTAACTAGTTCGGCAGGAGTAATAGTGTATGCGTCCACACTTACCGCACCCCCTAAGTTTCTGTCTAGCGTTAGCTTTATCTTTTAACAGTTATCTATGTAATTATAGCTTTGAGGTGCCTCTTAAAAAGTGTCACCTGTAAAACTACCTACCCGTATTAAGTATAGGGCTATTCCTGTAAGAAAAATACTAACCGATATGAAAAACTTCTCAAGCCTAATAATAGACCTAGCATATTACGCGTTAGTATATAATGATAAGAAACTTGCTAACGAAGTTTTGAGAATGGAGGAGTACATTGATGAGCTTTGGAACCTGCTTGTAATGCAAGCGTCGCTTTCAGTAAGAGACGCTGAAGACGCTGAGTCCATGGTTGGCGTTTTGAAGCTTGCTTCGGCAACGGATAAGATTTCGGATGCTGCAGGAGACTTAGCAGTACTAACACTTCTCAATATGCCACTACATGATTCAGTAAGGGCGGCGTTAATAGGTGGGGAAGAGGTTGTTTCGAGAATTAAGATTCGTGAGGGAAGTGTAATAGCTAATAAGACTATAGGGAATGTTTTCTCACAACTAAACATAGCATTAGACATTATAGCTGCTAGGAAAGGGCATACATGGACATTTAGCCCTATGGAAACCTATGTTCTAGAATCAGGCGACGTAATAATAGTTAGAGGACCTAGGGAAGCAGTAAGCAAGCTTAGGCATGAAGCTAAAGACAAACTTACTCGTGAGGAAAAAGTAAAGTCTTTCGAAAGAGTGGAAGAAGAAATAGCTAGAGAATTAATAGCATTGAAGGATTTAGGGGAGTTCATGTTAGACTTAGCCTACCTAGCTATAACCACTAACAATAGGGATTTAGCACTAGAAGTTATCGAACTCGAAGAATACATTGACCAATCACATCTTGATTTAGAAAGGAAAGTTATAATGAAACTTAAAGACGCCAACCCTGATGAAATAGTTACGATTTTAAGAACCATAATTAGCTTCGAAAACATAGCTGACGCGGCAGCTGAAATAGCAGGAATAGTCATTTCAGAAATACCTCCACATCCTATACTTAAGACTGTTATTGAGGAATCCGAGGAAAGAGTGGTTATTGTTCAAGCATCTAAAGATTTAGAAGGCAAGAAAATAGAGAATTTAAACCTTAGCTTACATGGAGCAGTAATTGTCGCTTTAAGAAGGAACCATGAATGGATACTCAACCCAAGCGATGATATGGTTTTGAAAAGCGGAGATAAACTTATAGTTAGATTCTATAAGGAAAGTAGCGAACAGGTAAGAAAAGCGCTGAAAATAGATGATGAACTATGGCAAAAAATACTGTGAAGGATCAGCCATTACCTATAGGTAAAGTTGACCCTAGAATACTTTTGGAGAAAGTATTCAAGTACCTAGGGTATTCTAGGGAAGAAGTAGTTTATGGACCTTCAATAGGCGGTGATGCGGCAGTAATTCGTTTAAACAATGTACCTGTGGTTTTTAAAACTGATCCCATAGTTGGAGCATCGAAAAACATAGGCAAATTAGCAATAAACGTAGTAAGTAATGACGTAGCATGTTTAGGGGCGGAACCTATAGCAGTAACTTTAACAATACTTCTTCCCGAAGGCTCTTCCGAAAGCACTATTGAGGAAATAATGAAAGACGCACATGAAGCAGCTAAGAGACTTAAAATTTCAATTGTAGGAGGCCATACCGAAGTAGCTATGGGGCTTAAGAATAGACCTCCGATAGTTATTGCATCGGCAATAGGCATTCCGGTCGCTAACGAACCCATATTGCCTACGGGAGTTAAGCCGGGAGACAAAATTTTAATGACGAAAACTGTGGCTACGGAAGGAACTTCTATTTTAGCTTCAGAATTTGAAGATGAACTGAAAAAAGCTCTGGGAAGCAAGATCGCTGATAGAGCTAAGAGCTTTTCTGAAAGAACATCGGTTATCAAGGAAGCACTAATTTTAGCTAAAAACGGATTAACACATGGAATGCATGATCCAACAGATGGCGGTTTACTTGAAGGACTCTATGAATTCTCTGAAGCGGCAAACTTAGGATTCGTGGTTTGGGAAAGCAAAATACCTATAGCTAAGGAAACCTATGAAATAACAAAGTACTTCAAAATAGATCCTTTAAAGCTCATAAGCTCAGGAGTTCTTTTAGCAGCAATCCCCGAAAACAAAGTTGAGCAAGCTATTAAACTATTAACTAGTGAAGGCATAGAAGCATCCGTTATAGGCGAATTTGTAAAAGATAGAAAAACTAAGTTACTTGTGAGGAAAAACGGTGTTAAAGAATTAATTAATGAACCCGTAATTGATGAATTATGGAGAATTTTTAAACTAAAGCTTTGAAAGCTTTCGAAATACTTTTAAAGTAATACTTAAGAGTAACAGTAGTGTAGAAGGTGGTGGTCCGGAGCAGTGCTGGATGAGGAAGAATTTGAAGTAATGAGTAAGTATTTAAGCGACATGTTAGATGAAATAGTTGAAAAATACAAATACAATATAGATTTAGATGAAGAATATGAGGATCTCCTTGAATTCATCTATAGAAACATTGTTAGAGTATGGTTTAAAGGTAAAAGACCGTCAATTATAGAGTTAGAAAATAGGCTAAGAGAGGTTAGGAGAAAAGAGAAGAGAAAGTTAGCAATACTCTTAAGCTACTACATAAGCAAGTATATTAGAACAAAAAATGTTCTTACTCTACGCTAAGAACTTCTTTCCTAAATACATATATTCTATATAGTAAGTAAAATCCTAGAGATAATGTAGCATATGCAAATAATAATGCTAAAGCCGCAATATCTAAATTTATACTTTCCCTTGGTGAACTAACAATTACTTCATCTAAGACTAGGCCATTGTATGTTTTTAGAACAAATACCCCATCGACTTTGGCATAGTATAAGCTATCACCGTAGTAGTTCAATACCGTAAACCCTGTTTCATTAACATTAACAACTATTCCATAGAAGTCAAGAAGAGGTATTTCTGTTCCATTTGCAGGTTCCTTATTGAACCATAAGATCGTATATATGCCTGAAAAACCTAAAACACCGTTCCCTAGGTCATAATATATTTTTCTTGAAGGAATTTCAACATAGTATTCGGTTATTTCTCCCCTAAACGTTTTTACCATTTTAGCGAAAGTTTTTAAGTTTATTGTTAAAATTTCTGTTATCCTAAACTCTATTGTTGATTCGTTTTGCTTAAAGAGCAAATACGTTGGTATAACGATGTTTTCTGGTACTTTCTGGATCTTAAATATTAAACCGTAAAGTAGCGGTGACGAGGTTATTAGCGCTAAGACTATAGCTATAAGCATAAGCATTACCTTAATGTTCACGGAAAGCACCCACCGTAACCATTATTGCTAAAGACAGCATTATGGTGGTAATTATTGGGAAAAGCATTACTAGAATGGATAAGCTATTAGCTCGAATTTCCTCATGAATTTCTATTTGTGGCTTAGGTTTAACAGTTATTTCAAGTGTAACTGTTAAATTATCTATATGCACAGCTGATGAGGACCCTGGTACCCAGTGTTCTTCAGGATCGTAGATTACTTCTTTCTCTAAATCTAAATATTCCATAGACTTAGCTCCTTCATCGATAACTAAGCATATATATTTTGGTGAAACATCACCTGGACTTCCTTTAAGATATCCTGGACCTACGGTAACTTCGTAAGGTATCCATCCCACGCCGCTAACGTATATTATTGGCCAAGCATGCCCTATAATATCATATTCTTTAAGCTTACTATTCCACTCATTAGCTACATAACCTATACATCTTAAAGTAGGTATTCCTATGTACCTTGAGAAAACAGCAAATGCGTCAGAATATTCGCTACAATCCCCTAAGCTCCTATTTAATGCTTCGAAAACATTTTGCCTACCACCAGAGATCGGCATGTAATTTAGTTTTCTAGCAACATAGCTTCGTATCATGCTAACAACTTCGCTTATTCTGAGTTTTCCAAGCTCCTTAACTGATGTAATGTTATTATCCTCTAAAAAATCCTTTAAGAAAAACTCGAATCTTGGATCAGTATAGTTCCACCAATAAGTTGGTCCTACTAGTTTAACGTAATTTTCCCCAAGATCCTTTCTAACTTCAGCTAAATATTCATCTAATGTCACATTTAATTTCTTAAGAACATCCTTACTACTATAGGTTCCCGTAATGGATGTGTAAACTTTTGCATCATATTTTACATAGTTTCTTGAGTTTATCCTAACGTATCCTTTAACTAAGTCGTAGTAAACTTCCCCTTCACCTTTACTAATAGTTCCATTGACATTTAGTGTTTCTTGCCAACTAAGCTTAGGCGGTATCGGAATGTTTATTATAAATTGCCCTTTACCACTTATTTCCGCGGAATAATGTAGTTCATAAGTAACGTTCATTTTAAATGCGAGAATATTTTGTGTAAAAATACTTACAACTAAAGCTAAAATAGCAAATGCTATGTAAACCTGTGTTTTCTTCATAGCTACCAGTCAACCGGCATCTATAGCAAATATATTTCGGGAAAATAAGTATTACTTAGGGGTTAAAAAGAAAGTGGCTAAAGAAGAAAACAGCACCGGTAAGCGAAAACGTAGGTCAAGGAGAAAACATGTTAAAATAGATACTAAAAGTATTGCTGAAACACTAACTGATGAAATTATTGAGGCATTGGGAATAGGCTATCTAGACCTTAATGATAAGGAAAAAAGGGAAATAGCGTTAGCTGTTGTGGAGGAATTAACGTCATCTATAAATTATAAGCCATCCAAAGCCACTCTGCTTTCACGTATCTCCAGACTTAGAATAAGGCTTGCACCTCTCATATCAGAGAAGCTTCTTGAGTTAAGGAAGAAGTTAAGTGAGGATGTACTAGATTACATAATAAATTATGGAGGACCTGTAGTGGTAGCTAATGTTAGGAGACTATATAATGAAGCGAAGAGAAGGGGAAGAGAGGATTTAATAGGTGTTTTAAGGAGTGCTTGGGAAACTTATGGTAGACCTCTACCTGTGAAATGTCCGAACTGTGGTTTTTCAGCAATTCAACCCAATCTTATATGTTTTGTTTGCGGAAGGAAAATTACACCTGAAGAACTTAAGGAAGCAATAGATTTCGAAAGCCTACTTGAAATGTTTGTTGACATAGCAACACTCGATGATGCCAGAAGGCTTGAAGAAAACCAAGCTATAATTTACGACCCTGAGGAAGGGTTAAAAACAAGGAGAGGACCATTAGAAAGAATTCAATACATAATTCCGCTTACAAAAACCGAACTAAACACAATAGTACATAAAATTGAGGAAAAATACAAACCTAAGCCGAAAATAATTGCGGAAATTGAAAAAATAGAGAAGGTAACTAAAGTACTTAAGGAAGAGACTAAGAAGGTTGAGGAGAAAAGAAAAAGAGAAATTAGACCCACGCTAGACATGTTTCTAAGAGAAGAGGAAAAATAGGCTATGATGATAGAGGAAATACAACCTAATCAAATAGAGAAAATTGTTAAAGAAAATAGAATAGTGTTAGTAGAGTACGTTAGTAGAAAACATAAGGAATCAAGATATTTCCACTCATTAATTAAGGATTTCTCGTTCAAAGTACTAAACCAAATAAAAATAGTTTCAATAAGTTTGGATAAGCATCCCGAAATTAGAGAGAAAGAAAACATAGTGTTATTACCGCATCTAAAACTATTTCTTAATGGCGAGAACATTTGGGAGCAAGAAGGATGCTTCATGGACTACATTAAAGACATGTTCTTACTTAAGAGAAGTATTAGAGAAGCTCTTAAAAGCAAAGGAGTCAAGCTAAGAATTTAATCGAATGAAAGCTACATGTATTGTTTCTTACCGGAGTCCCGCAGAAACGACATGATCTTGTAAAACCGTATTCTTTAAGGATTTTTTCTACAAGTATTTCGGACATTTTCAATGTTGAATCAAGGAGTTCGAAATGATCGCAACTTATTTTACCAAAATACTTTTCAATTTCACAGAAGAAATTGTCGGAAAAACCATTACCACGTTTCACTTTAAACTCTTCTTCAAAAATCCTAAACAATCCTTCGAAGTAGCCGTAGACTAAGAGCTCCTTAGCTCTAACTTTTCTAAAAGGCTTAACAAAGTAAATATTTCTCTGAGGAACATGGAGCTTAGGTAATGTTTCCCCCATTATTTCGATGTTGAATTTTAAAAAACCATACGTGAAATATGTTATTTCGAACTCTAACGTTGTTGGCAAAACTATTTTCGCTATGCCTACTTTCTCAGCTTTCTCTAGGGCTTTTTCTCGAAGCAATCTGTAATGAGCCGTTATATTTTCGTTTTCTACATCATCTATGTAAACAATGTTTTTCTCCCTAATAACTTTACTTAGCGTTTTAGGTAACATTAGATAAAGTTTTGAAGGATATTCCTGCTCTATTTTCTTGAAAATATTGAATGTTGATATTGAGACTAAGGGGTATTTTTCGAGGAAAAGAAAGCCTATCGAATCTTTAGGTTCCAGCATCTTCCACCTATTTATTTCACGTTTAACTTGTCTTATCAAGCTCATTTCAAGACATTTTAAACACAGTTTTTCGCCAGACTCTTTTCTCCAATATATTGCTTCCCTAATTTTACATGAGCTACATTTTACCATAGCTTATCATTTAGATTTATTGAAGACTTGAAAATAAGCGTTTTAGAGTAAAAGTTATATAGAAGCGCTTTCTACTCGAGAGTGGATTGTGAGGGTTTAAGGTTTTTAGATGGGGTGTTGTTCATGGCCATTCAGCAGCCCGTTGGAATACCTGTTCTAATACTTAAGGAGGGAACTCAAAGAACAACTGGAAGAGACGCACTAAGAGCAAACATCCTTGCAGCAAGAGTTCTAGCAGAAACATTAAAAACATCTCTTGGGCCACGTGGACTAGATAAAATGTTAGTAGATAGTTTCGGAGATGTTACAATAACAAACGATGGAGCCACGATAGTTAAAGAGATGGAGGTTCAACATCCAGCAGCGAAATTGTTAGTAGAAGTAGCTAAAGCTCAAGATGCCGAAGTAGGAGATGGTACAACAACAGCTGTTGTTCTTGCCGGTTTGCTATTAGAGAAAGCAGAATCGCTTCTTGACCAAGAGATTCATCCAACAATAATAATTGAGGGGTTCAAGGAAGCACTAGCTAAGTCCTTAGAGTATCTAGACGAAATAGGTGTTAAGGTTGAACCTACAGACAAAGAAACTCTTAGGAAATTAGCAAGCACCGCATTAGCAAGTAAGTATGTTGGCGCTGGAACAGTGAAGGAGAAACTGGTTGACCTCATAATAGATGCCGCATTAACTGTTGCTGAACCGCGTCCTGACGGGACATACAATTTAGATCTAAACAATGTTAAAATAGAGAAGAAGAAAGGAGGAAGCTTACTTGACAGTCAGCTAATAAGAGGTATTGTTTTAGACAAGGAAGTTGTTCATCCAACAATGCCTAGAAGAATTGAAGGAGCGAAGATAGCGTTATTAGACATGCCGCTTGAAGTCGAGAAACCAGAAATAACAGCTAAAATAAACATAACCAGTCCGGAACAAATTAAAGCATTCCTTGAAGAAGAAACTAAGCTACTCAGAGACATGGTCGATAAAATAACTGATATTGGAGCTAACGTAGTAATATGCCAGAAAGGAATCGATGACGTAGCACAGTACTTCCTTGCTAAGAAGGGTATTTTGGCTGTTAGGAGAGTTAAGAGAAGCGATATGGAGAAACTAGAAAGAGCAACAGGAGGAAGAATAATTAGTAGCATAAGGGATCTAACACCTGATGATTTAGGTCATGCAGAGCTTGTTGAAGAAAGAAGAGTTGGAACCGATAAAATGGTATTCGTAGAGGGATGTAAGAATCCAAAGGCAGTAACTATACTGCTACGTGGAGCTAACGACATGGAGCTTGACGAAGCTGAAAGAAGTATTCATGACGCACTTAGTGTAATAAGAAACGTTATGAGAGAACCCAAGATAGTTGGGGGTGGAGGAGCACCAGAAGTAGAACTTGCACTAAGGCTGAGAGAATTTGCTAGGTCGAGAGGAGGAAAGGAGGCATTAGCAATAAACGCTTACGCTGACGCTTTAGAGGAAATAGCTTTAATACTTGCAGAATCGGCAGGACTAGACCCACTAGATGCTAGAGGAGAACTAAGAAAACTCCATGAAAAAGGAAATGTAAATGCTGGTATTGACGTATTAAACGCTAAGATAGCCGATGATATGATCAAAATTAACGTAATAGATCCAGTGCTCGTAAAGAAACAGGTGCTTAAGAGTGCAACTGAAGCAGCAACAGCAATACTGAAGATAGACGATATAATAGCTGCTGCACCACCGAAGAAGAAGGAAAAGGAGAAAGAAGAAGGAGAAATTCCCAAGTATTAAAACAAAACGGTTTTTTCCAACATTACTAAACCGTAACATTTAATTGTTAAAACTAACCTACGAATTTTCCGAACTAATTTTTTAGTGAGGTACAGTAGAGTTTGTCTAAAAAAGAATCATACATTAGCAAAATAAAGATCGGACCGCCTAAGTTAACAAAATATGAGAGAGCTAGAATTATTGGTGCAAGAGCATTACAGTTAACAATGGGTGCTTCCCCATTAATACCTGTAGAAATGGTTGGTTCGGTGGACCCGCTCGACATAGCTGAGAAGGAACTTGAAATGGGAATATTACCTATAACGATTAGACGTAGACTTCCAACAGGCGAATATCAGGATATACCGTTAAAATGGCTTCTAGAGGCTGAAAAGGAGGCTTTAGGTAAAAAAGCAGTTTACACTTAATAAACAGTAAACTTTAAACACATTTTTAGCTTGAATCATTACTCTCGGTACAGTTAATGCTACCAAGGACTTACACTTTAATTATAGCTGAAAAACCTAAAGCAGCATCGAAAATAGCTTATGCTCTCTCTAATGGCTTAAGTAGAAGGTATACATTATATAATGTTCCCTACTGGGTGTTTAGGTTAAATGGTAAATGGTTTGTTGTTGGATCAGCAGCTGGACACTTATTTACATTAACAACAGATACTTACGGTTTCCCCGTTTTTGACTATCGTTGGGCACCTACATGGTTAGTTGATAAAAACGCTAAATACACTAAACCTTATTTTCTAGCATTAAAGAAGCTTTGCGCAAACGCTGTAGAATACATTAATGCGTGTGATTATGATATTGAAGGATCAGTTATAGGTTACATGATTATAAGAGAGCTTGGTGATTCACGTAAAGCATATAGGATGAAGTTTTCAACATTAACACCTCTCGACCTTAAAAAGGCTTTCCAAAATTTAAGCAAAGGATTAGATATGAACATGGTTGAAGCTGGTTTATGTAGACATGAGCTTGACTGGATATGGGGTATAAATGTTTCAAGAGCACTAATGTTCTCTATAAGGAAAGTCTCCGGGAAAAAAGTAATTTTAAGTGCTGGAAGAGTTCAATCACCTACATTAGTGGAGGTTGTTAACACCGAGTTTTCTAGGAACACTTTCGTTCCAATACCGCTCTTCAACATTAATGTACAGGTTAAAATAGGTGATAAGGTTTTCTCATTAGAATCACTTAATGGTAGCTTTAAAAGTAAAGCTGAAGCCCAAAAAGCAGCGGAATACATTAGGAAAATAGGTAAAGCTACTATTGAAAAAGTTGAATATCGTGAGGAAAGATATAGTCCCCCACCACCGTTTAATTTAGGTGATTTACAAGCTGAAGCATCAAGAATCTACGGTTTTTCACCCATGGAGACACAGAAAATAGCTGAACAACTATATCTTGACGCTCTAATAAGCTACCCTAGAACGAACAGTCAGAAACTACCTCCAACAATAGGTTATGAAAACATTCTAAAGAATTTAAGTAAATTGCCAGAATATAGGCACTTAGTAACTATGCTTTTCAACGAAACAAGAGGACAACTATATCCACATGAGGGTTCGAAAACAGATCCCGCCCATCCAGCAATATATCCTACAGGAGTTCATCCTAGAAAGTTAAGTGAGCGTGATGCAAAAATATATGATCTAATTGTGAGAAGGTTTCTGGCAACATTCTCATCGGACTTAAAAATGTCCTCGATAACCCTTCACTTAACAGTAGGTAGGTACAAATTTAAGCTAAAGTTTAGAACAATAAGGGAAAAGGGTTGGTTAAAGTATTATCCATTTGTTACTATTGAAGAAACCTTGGAAATACCTACTATTAAAGAAGGACAAACATTACCGATAGTTAAGGTTAGAGTTACAACAAACTACACTAAATTTCAGAAAACATATACTAAAGCATCTCTCCTAAAATGGATGGAAAACGTTAACATAGGCACGGAAAGTACTAGAGCAAGAATCATTGAAAGTCTTTTCTCACGGGGATATCTTAAGTCTTCTAAAGGAAAAATAGAGGTATCACATTTGGGATATGCTGTAGCTGATATCTTAAAGAAGTACTTCAGCGATTTAACAGATGTAGGATTAACTAGAAGATTTGAGGAAAAATTAAATGCGATAAGAGAAGGCAAAGCTTCCAGAGATCAAGTGGTTAAGGAGTCTAAAGAGTTTTTAAGTTCATTGCTTGAAAGATTCAAGAATGAGGAGGCTGAAAAAGCAGGGATAGACTTAGCTAAGAGCCTTAAACTAATAAAGCCTAATAAACCATGCTTAATATGTGGTATGGAATCTGTAGGAGACATCGAAAACATTATGTTATGTAAAAACCACTATGAAGCACTTCTTAATTTAAAGAAAACATATAAAGAGTGGATTAAAGCATTCGGTTCTATAAGCCTTAATGAATACTTGAGGAAAGTAAGTAAGCTCGGTATTTCAGGTAAATGGGTAAGAGAGGTTGCAAGCTCAATATTGGAAGGTAAGCTTACCTTCCAATGAAATTATGTAGGAAGAGAGAGAAATATCCAACGTAAGGTATTCTTAGAGGGTATCCGTTTATTGTAACAGTTTTTCCTAAAACACCTTCTTCGGGAACATACCATGAGTCCTTAGCAACATTAGCGTCTCCTTTTGTTACGAAAAACAGTTCACCTTCAACCTCAACTATACTGATAACTCTATGTATTACAGGTGTTCTTAGAGATAGAAGAGCTGATTTTTTTGACGGTATAAGCGAGACTTTATCGAAAACTATTATGTCTCCAACTTTAATATCTCTAGGATTAACACCTACTATGATGACTACGTCTCCTATGTTCAAAGTAGGTATCATACTTGAGCTTTCAACCGTTGCTAATGGAATAGGTGTTTTAAGAGCGATCTTTAGTATTGTTGGAATCGAAAGAACAATTAGGATAAGGAAAACTAAAGTTACTGCCTCCAATAAGAAACCTTTGGTTCTTACCTTATTAGCTAACATAAGTATTCACTTTAATCCATTCCGTTTAAGCCTAGACCCCTTAGGCTAAAGAGAGAAATATGTTTTCCTATAAAAACGTTTTACGGTGGAAGAAAGGGTATGGTTACTGCTAATGAAAGATTGGCGCTAACAAGTATTTTAGCGTCAACGTTCGTTATAGTGTTAGTGTCTATAGGCTCTGGAGGGAAGGTAGTTTACGGTTTTTTCTATACCCCTCCGCCGGAAGAGGCTCTAGTAGCTATAATACCCTACTGCTTCGTAATCTTAAGCATTCATTTCACATTAAGAGTTTCTGATAAAGAAATGAAGTTTTTTAGCGAAAAAGTAGCTGTAGCGGCATCGCTAATAGGTTACTATATGGCATTAATGTCTGCAATACTTTATGCTGGAAGTGGCAATAGAGAAACTCTAGTTAGTTTTCTAGGCGATTCCGTTGTTGCTTTAGGAAGCATTTTGCATATAAATTTCAGGTCGATACCTTATGTTGCGAAAAAGTTTCTTTCAAAAAGAGACATTTTCGATAAAATAATTGTTGCACTGGCATTTCTTATTCTAGGATTTTCACGAGTTGTAAGCAAGGATGTTCCATTAAGTATTTCCTTAGTATTTTACGGTATGTCATGGTTTGTATGGTTACTTGTACTTTACGACTTTGCTAAAATGTTCAATATTAAGAATAAAGGGTTTATTATACAGCTGAACTTTCTAGTTCTACTTGCGATGACTAACTTAACGTACGCCATATTGATAATACTTTCCGTTTAAAGTTCTTCTTCATCAAGTTCGCTAAGATCTATTTCGAAAACCTCTCCTTCCCTTTTCTCCTCTTTCTCCTCCCCTCTTCCTAAAACCTTTTTGCCTTTGGCCCCTTCTACCTCTACTTCGCCGCTTCCTCCAACCTTTATTTTACTTACAACAGCTCTCCATTTATGACCGTGTAAACACTGGTACATTCCCATAACAGTTATCGTTATTCTACCCTTTGAATCGGGAAGTGGTGATATGAGTTGCCATGTTTTATAGGGTTTTTCAACTTCTTCTCCACAATAGGGACAAATATTTGGAGGTCTCTTTTTAGGCATATCACCTTTCACCCTTTTATCGTGTGAAATTAGAGGGAACCAGATGTTTTTAAGAATTTAGCCTAACTATTTCAACCTTGTATTCTCCAAGTTCTCTTAGGAGCTCCTTGGCTATGTCTGAAAATACTTGTTCTACTTTTTCGGGACTTGTAGTGTAAACTGTTACTTCGAATTCTGCTGCTGAACTCGTTAGCTTATGAACTCTAATGTCTGGTGATATCTTAACTATGCCTTTGTAAGATGATATGGCTTTCATTATTTTATCTTCAATATCTTCTATAGTAAACGGTGCTTCGACGTGTACTAGGATTTTTACTGCGAAAAGTTCTGAGTATATTTTCAGTAGTTGTTCTAGAAAGAGTGAGTTAGGTATTTTCACTATGCTTCCGTCCCTAGTTTTTATTTCTGTGTAAAGTGCTCCTATGTTTCTTACCTTACCTATTACGTCACCTATCTTTATCATATCACCTATTACGATTATTCTTCCGAGAAGTATTGCGTAGTACGATATAATGTTTGTATAGAGGCTCTTGGCGGAGTACGCTAGTATCAGCAGAAAACCTATTATTGCAAGTACAAGGTAAATATTTGCTGTGAAAAGCGAAATTATTATGAGAAGTATTAGCGAGTATATTACGATGCTCAATACGTTATGTATTCTAACATATGCTGATTGAGAAATAATGTTTCTCTGAACCATTTTCTTTAACATATTGTTTACTGTTTTTAGAACTGCAACACCTATTATGAAGGCTAATGCTGAATATATTATTTGAGCCATTAGGGGATGGGAAAGTAGTAGTCTTAACTGCTCCATGTAGTATTCAATGAATTTTCGGATTGCTTCGCTCTCTTGCATTCTAAATTCCTCTAAATGCTTTTATAAATTCCTCAGCAATATCGTTTCTCACTAACCCTATTATTTCGTATCCTGGCCTTAGTTCTTTAATTTCGTTTGGCTCTAAAAACTTTTCTCCATCAAAAATCGCTATAACTTTGGCTGCTAACGGTATTTTAAGTTCATCGAGAGTTTTACCTATGCAAGCATCATTCTCTGTTAGTGTAAGTGAAACTAGACCGTACATTCCACTAAATATTGGAGCTATTTTAACTAGGGAGTATTTACCTTCAATGAATCCTTCAATGATGTTTGCTGTAACGTAGGGAACGCAGATGGCTCTTTCAATACCTACCCTCTCTAGGAGCTTAGCTACCTTCTCGTTCTTAACTCTTACAATTATTCTTGGAACACCATATTCTCTAGCAATTAACGCTACGAAAAGATTTACTTCGTCCTTATCTGTTGTTGCCACCAGAACGTCTAGCTTTCTCAAATCAACTTCATCATATAGTGTTAAGTCTGTTGCATCACGATTTATAGCTAATACGTCTGCTTCTTCAGTCACCATCCTACATTTTTCTTTCTCCTTATCAACAACTATAACTTCGTTGCCTTTACCTGAAAGCATTTTTACAAGATGTCTTCCGGTATCGCCTGCGCCAACAACAAGTATTCTCATAGTATTGCCCACCCAAAGTTCTTCAATAACTCTTTACGCCTAACTAATTTGAAGGTTTCGGATATCTCATATAAAACCTAAGCTTATAGCAACAAATATTGAAGTGTAAGAAGCAATGAACAATGCTGAAACCATAATGTAACTTATGTTAAGCAATGTAATAGCCAGTATTTGAATTAAATATAACATTGCTGAAAAGTACATGAGGAATATGTTATTTAGAATTATGGAAGACGCAATTACAGGAAGGACGTAAGCTGTAGCAAGTAAGCAAAGATAAAGCTTCTTAAAGCCAACCCGATCTGATAACTTAACCATTAACGGCGAAGACACTATATTAAGTGCTAAAGTTATTGTCAATATTTTCTCAAGCAAAAGTACCTACCTCTCCATATAATCTCATGGTTACTACTGAGACAACATTTACTAACTTTACTAGACAACATTATTTTCAGAAAAGAATTTAAAATGAGGTGTAGCTTTGTTGAAAGACATAGTCTATTATGAAATAGATGAGGCATTTAAAATACACCATGTTAAAGGAAGAGAAATAATTGATTCACGAGGTAAACCAACTGTTGAAGCTGAAGTATCTACTGTTGGAGGAGGAGTTGGTATAGCAGCGGTTCCAGCAGGTGCATCTAAGGGTAAGCATGAAGCATGGGAGCTTAGAGATGGTGGTTCAAGGTTTTTCGGGCTTGGTGTTAGAAAAGCTGTTGAAAACATAAACACCCTTATTTCTAAGGAAATAGTCGGTCTTGACTCTAGATATCAGAGAGATGTAGATAATAGAATGATTCTACTTGATGGAACACCTAATAAGTCTAAATTAGGTGCTAATGCAGTTCTCGCTGTTTCAATAGCTACTTCTAAGGCTGCTGCTGATACCTACGGATTACCGTTGTTTAGGTATTGGGGTGGTTATTTAGCTAGGACTCTTCCAACACCATTCCTTAACATAATTAATGGAGGTAAACATGCTGGTAATGAATTAAGCATACAGGAGTTCATGATTGTTCCCGGAGGAGCCGATAGTTTCTCAGAAGCGTTAAGAATGGCTTGTGAAGTTTACTACAAGCTTAGGGAGTTCTTAAAGGAAAAATACGGTCTTCAAGCAGTAAACGTAGGCGATGAAGGAGGATTTGCTCCACCAATTTCTAAAAGCAGGGATGCTTTAGATGCTCTTGTAAGAGCAATTAAAATGGCAGGATATGTTGAAGGAACCGATGTAGCTATAGCTATTGATGCGGCAGCATCAAGTTTTTACGATGAAGAAAAAATGAAATACTTTATTGATGGAAAACATGTTAACCCAGATGATCTCTTAGAGTACTATGTGAAGTTGGTTGAGGAATACCCTATTGTTAGCATTGAGGATCCATTTTATGAAGAAGACTTTAAGAGGTTTGCAGAATTGACAAAGAAAATAGGCTCCAAAGTATTAATCGTAGGTGATGACTTGTTCGTAACAAATATTAATAGATTTAGGGAAGGTGTTATGCGCAGTTCTGCTAACGCAATCTTAGTTAAAATGAACCAAATAGGTACTGTTAGTGAAACATTTGATGTAATATACTATGCTAAGCAAGTAAATTATCAGCCAATAATAAGTCATAGAAGCGGTGAAACCGAGGATACAACGATAGCTGATTTAGCTGTAGCTACAAATGCAGGAGCAATTAAGACTGGAGCGCCTGCGCGTAGCGAAAGAACAGCAAAATACAATAGATTGCTTAGGATAGAGGAAATATTAGGTAGCGAAGCTAAATATGCTGGGTTCACAATATTTCCGGGCAGACCCAAATAAAACATTAGAAGCGATGATGAAGGTTAAAAGCGAGGAAATCCTAGCTATAAATGTCTGGAACCAGGCTTCTGAGCAAATCAAGGTTTAGGTTGAAGTAAAAAATCCTCTTCAACTAAAATTATTTCTTTACTTTGGTGGCGCTGGCAAGCTCGCGCTCTCACCTGTTGTTTCTGGCAGTGGTAGTTCTGGGAATTTCTCTTTCATCCTCTCCTCAGCTATTATTGACGCTTCTTCAAGTATCTTCTTTGCTTCACCACTAACTAATGTTGAATCAATGGACGCAATAGAGGACCCCATAAATTCGCCAGCTTCCAGAACTATTGAATGAAGCGTACTGTCGATTTCATCAAGTTCAAACGCTATTTCAGGTACTATGCCTTTCAGATGCTGCTTAACATCCTTAATAACCTCTACTATTGGTGCCATTGTTACAAGTACGTCTCCAAGCTCTCTGACAGTTTCAAGTCTTAGAGCGACCTGTTCTAGTGCAAGCTGTGCTCTAAGAACTGTCTTAGCTATTTTCCTTACCTCAGCTACTTCATTAGCATATATTGTTGCTCTAGCGCTATCCTTCATCATTTGCGCTGAAACAACCTTTTCGAAAAGCATCTTGTCTCTTTCCTGTAGTTTGTTGAATAAGTGCTCTAACTTATTTACTTGTATTTTGACTTTATAAAGTGCCATAGCTAGCTTGTATCTCATAGGTGGTGGCGGATGAATTATTTTAGCTATTCTCTCCTTAACCGACGGCTTAGGGCTATCGTCCCAGTCTTTAACAAACTTTTCAAGCCTAGATGGCATACTGTTTACCACCGAAAATGATGTTGCCCATTACTTTGTATTTAAAACTTAGGGGCTATTCGGAAACTTCTGAAGCAAAGCCCCTAACTCTTAAATAGCTTCAAGATGAATAAAGGATTCTTTCGAAAGCAAAAATCAGAAGAGTGGTTTAGAATGATCTTAACGGTTGAAACATTTGAAAAATACGTAGGTCAATCAGTAAAAGACCCCTATGGACGCTACGTAGGTGTTATAGCAGGTTTCTTCAGCGAAATCGATGGTACAGTAAACTATGTAAGCCTAGAATTTGCTAACGGAGAATTTGCTAAACTACCTGTAAATAGATTTGAGTTCAAACCGGATTCTGTAACGCTGGTTCCAGGGTGGAAAGCCGAAGCTAATGAAGTAAAAATGAAGCTAGAAACCGTCAGAAAAAGAGTTAAAGCACTCGATGATCTTTTCGCTAAGGGAGAAATAGCTAGACATGCATATGAAGAGTTCAAGAGAAAATTGGAAACAGACCTAGGGAAACTTAGAATTGAGGCAAAAGAGGTTAGGAAGAATCTACAGCATAGACTGAAGGAGCTTGAGAAACAGAAGGAGAGCTTAGAAACAGCATTAGCAGCAATGAAAATGATGTTCTTCTCCGGCGAAATAAGTGAACCAGTATTCAAGAGGTCTTCAGAAATAATTAAAAGGAACATTGAAAAATGTGATGCTGAAAAGAATGACATTAGAGTAGCAATAGATGAGCTAGAAAAAATAGAATCAGCGCCCATATCGCTAACGGCTCCCCATAAGGAGGAGAAACCTGAGGAATCAATGATATCTGCGCCTTCCCAAGAAGAACCACTAGTGGTACAAGTTGTTGAAGGCGAACAGTAAATATTTTTCTTTCCAACCCTATAATATTTTGAGGGACGCCGAGTGAGCAGAATTGCTAAGGAGTGGAGTGGTGAAGATTACGGTAGACCTTTCTTCCTGAGATTACTTAGCCGTTTAAAACCCCATAAAACCTCTTTGAAAAGGAAAATTTCCGAAGTAATATATAGGTTAGATATTCAAATGGAAAGACTTGATGAAACACTTACTAGGTTAAGAAGTAGAGATAATGAGCTTCTAGAAAAAACAGTTAAAGCATACATAACCAAGGATTTTGCCCGTGCATCAATCTACGCTAGCGAAGTAGCTGAGCTAAGGAAAATGGCTAAAATAGTTCTCGCAAGTAGACTTGCGCTTGAAAGGGTAAGGGTTAGGTTAGAAACAATAGTTGAATTAGGGGATATAGCCTCAGTTATTGCACCCTTAGTTCCTGTTTTGAAAAGTTTAAAAACACAACTTTCAGGAATAATACCTGAAATATCAATTGAACTTGAAGAAATAACTAATAGCATGAATAGTATGCTTCTAGAGGTAGGACAGGTAGCTTCAGCCGCAGCATCAACACCTATGCTAACTGAGGAAGCTAAGAAGGTACTTCTAGAAGCGCAAGCCCTAGCTGAGGAGAAAATTAAGGAGAACTTCCCGAAGATTCCCTCACAAATAAAGATACCTGAGCTTGAAGAAACAGCTTCAAGAGTACCTGTAGCATTAGATGTTGCTGTAGCTCAAACAGCATCTACGAAACCTATGAAAATAAAGATACCTTTAAGAAAACTTGAAAACAAAGTTTTAGAGTACATTAGATCACATAGGGGCTTCATAGACGTCAATGAATGCGCTGAAGTATTTGGTGTAAACAGAGAAGATATACTCAAAGCTCTTAAATCCCTTGAGAAAAAGGGCAAGATAAAACTTAGAAGATAAAAAGTAATTAGTAGCCCTTAGTTAGAGTATGAGTGTTTTTCTTTAGCTTAAAATACAAACACAGCTTAAAATGATGAATCACGGTGCTTAAATAATGGCACATAGCGTGCTTGAGGAATTAGCACGAAAATATGCGTTACGAGCAGTTAGCGCTGATAGAAATGGTAATAGAGAAGTAGCTATCACTTATTACAATAAGGCCGTAGATACGTTAATGAAAATAGTTAGACTTTATCCTGATAATCCCTTAACAAAAGTTTATCTTACAATGATTAAGGAGTATAAGGAAAGAGCAGAACAACTAAAGAAGTTAAGCGTAAGTGTTCCTGTCGAAGGTGAAGAGCTAGGTGAAATCTCTGTTGAAGACCTTATAGTTTCTGAAAAACCGAATATAACATGGAACGACATAGCTGATCTAGAACATGCTAAAAAGGCTATTATGAAAGCGATAATCTATCCCGCACGTAACCCTAGGCTTTTTCCGTTAGGTTGGCCTAGAGGAATACTTCTATTCGGCCCTCCTGGCTGTGGAAAAACACTTTTAGCTTCAGCCGTAGCTAACGAAATAGACGCTGTTTTTATAAGTGTTGATGCTGCAACAATAATGTCTAAGTGGCTTGGGGAAGCAGAGAAAAATGTTGCAAAACTTTTCAGGAAGGGTAGGGAAATGGCTAAGAAAGGAACACCAGTAATAATTTTCATCGACGAAATAGACTCCTTGCTCGGAGTTTTTAGCAGTGAAGTAGGAGGGGAGGTTAGGGTAAGAAATCAGTTCCTTAAGGAAATGGATGGACTACAGGACAAGAAAAATAAACTTCTCCTTTTCGTGATAGGTGCAACAAATAAGCCATGGAAGCTCGATGATGCCTTCATAAGGAGGTTTCAGAGAAGAATATATATTCCGCCACCATCCTATGAAGCCCGAATCGAACTTTTTAAACTATACACTAGAGAGCTAAAACTTGACCCATCAGTTGATATCAGAAAGCTTGCAAGTTTAACTGAAGGATATTCTAGTAGCGATATTAAGGACATATGTCAAGAAGTTCAGGAAAAAGTAGTTGAAGAATATTTTGAAAAAACAGGGGGAGCGTATGGAGAGCCGAGAGCAATAACTATGGAGGACTTTATAGAGGTTATTAAGAGAAGGAGGCCTAGCATAAACAGGGACCTTATAAGAAAATATGAAATATGGGCCGCAGAATACGGGGCTCTTTAAAATTGCCTCACAAATTCAAAAGTTATTATGGAGGAGAAAAAACAAAATTGGTTTTATTTTATGGATAGTTTGTAGTCGTTTACTCTACCTTAGCTCTGAAGTAGTGGCCGTTGGGGCACTTGAAGAGTCCGATCTTAACGCCCTTTCTGCCCTTTGGTGCTAGAACCCATGTCTTTATTGGTCTGTCTACTTCAGCTCCGCACTTTGGACACTTGGGCATATTCTATCACCATACTAATGTATAATAGTATTGAAATTTAAACTTAACTTTAGACCTTCACTATAAAACTATGGTGGGAAGAGAGAGAGCTTCCAAAGGTGATGTAAAGAACTTCTTTAACATAACTGATGTTCCCCATTATAATATGGTGTTGGTAACCTCCTTTATCTTGAATCATGTGATTGAAAGCCTTCGTGTCAAATACTGTTTTGACAAAACGCCTAATAGATAATTTCCCTTAAATGTTTTATCTGAAATTTTATAGATAACTTACCACAACTGAATATTTTAGGTGAGTATTCGGAAATGTACTATGTAGAAGAATATAATGGCTTCACTATTTATGAAACAAAGGAATTCAAACTTGAGCAACCATCATTTATGTTACTTGGGCTCCCAGATACAGGGCTTGTTGCATCAATTTCTTCAAGCTATCTTGTAGATGCTTTAAAAATGGATGAGGTAGGAGGTATAGATTCGTATAGATTCTTTCCGCCAATAGCCGTTATTCATAATGGAGAAAGCAAAATGCCCATGAGGATTTTCCATAAGAAAAACATCTTAGTGATAATATCTGAGCTACCAATATCTCCGGGGGCAATACATCCATTAGCATTTATGCTTGTTGATTACGCTCAAAAGAGAGGAGTTACACATATAGTTTCTCCAATAGGTTTAGGCGTTCCACATAGGATGGAAGTTGAAAAACCAGCAACCTACGGGCTTTCAACATCAAAGGATGGTGATGAGATATTAGCAAAATTAAGGGTTAAGAAGTTTCAAGAAGGATTTATTGTAGGTCCCTATGCTGTAATTTTAAAGGAAGCTAAGAGAAGGAAAATAAGTAACATAGTTGTTTTTGCTGAAGCATTTATCGATTTTCCAGATCCGGCAGCTGCAGTAGAGATTCTCAACATCCTAACTAAGATTTTCAATGTTGAAATAGACTTAAAGCCTTTAATAGAGAAAGCAGAGGAAATAAGGTTGAAAACAAGAGAGCTTATGATGAGCACTAAAAAGGTTATGGAACGTATGAGAAAAGGCTATGAACAACAATTACCCCTAATGTATGTTTTCTAAATCCCCATAATTAAAACGCTTATGGAAGCGTGATTGCTTATGTCAAGTAGAAGAATTCGCGATATGTTGAGAGAATTTGAAAGAGAAATTGAAGAAACAATTGAAGAAATACTTGACAATATTACGGGAACATATGAAGCTAAACCTCTCTGGAGTAAAGACGGAACATTAGAACCTCTCGTAAGCGTTGTTGAAAAAGAAGACAAATATGTAATTACCATAGATCTGCCTTTAGCTAATCTTGAAACGCTTTCTATAACAGGTAAGTACAACTATATTGAATTAAAATGTAAACTTAAACAAAGTATTAAATTGAAGGAATGGCCTATGTCCCGAGCAGAATTTAGAGAATATAGGAAGGTCATTACATTGCCTAAAGATGCTGATGTAGCGAAGTTTGAAGTTAGAAAGTATGTGGAACACTCCATAATAGAAGTAATTGTTCCTAAAAAGAAAACCTAGACTTTAGCGTGGATTTCAACAACATCTCCATCCATTAAAACATGGTTTTTACCTACTCTTTCACCAGGATACTTAGCTGAAGGACCCCATATTTTCGCATACTTAAAGTTCTTGAGTAGTCTAGAGTGAACTCTTTCAGCTACGTCAAGAACTGTAGAGCCTTTCTTTAAAATTAAGGGTTGCGGTGAAGGTTTATCCTCACCGGGTTGCTTAGTGTAAACCCTTATTATTCCTGTTATTTCAAAGAATATTTTACCTAGTTCTTTTAAGCCTAAATTGTTCTCTGCAGAAACTGGTATTATAGGTACTTCCCCTCTGGTAAGAGATTTAATTTTAGCTATTATTTTCTTTATTTCCTCTTTATTTACGAGATCTACTTTATTAAGTAAGATTATAGCAGGTTTATATGTTGTGTTTTCAAAAATAGCCGATTCTACATCGTCTAACGTTACTTCTCCAAAAATCCTAACTAATGCATGATATATTCTGTAGTCTTTAAGTAGTTTTTCAACATCCTTAGCTGTAGCATTAACAAGTTTACCGGAAACTATGATTTGAATGCCACCACTACTCTTTCTTTGAATATCAACTTTTCCTTTAGGTTTGCGTATGAAAATTCTTGCTTCGTTAAGTTCTTTAAGAATAGTTTTTAACTGACCTATAGGGTCGTTTAAAGCATCTATGACTATTGCTATAGCGTCAGCATTTCTAGCTAAACCAAGCGACTTAAGACCCCAACCTTCACCTCGCGATGCACCTTCGAAAATAGCTGGTGCTTCTACGAGCTGGAACTTTATATCTTCAAAAGGCATCATCCCGACAACGGGTTTTCGTGTCGAATAAGGTATGGGGGAAACAACTACTTTAGCGTTTGTTAATTTTGCAAGTAAAGCGCTCTTTCCAGAATTAGGTGGTCCAAGTAGAACTATTTGGGCTGCTCCTTCCTTTTCGACAAAGAACTTAGGTCCTTTACCTCCCTTTCTCCTTTTCTGCTCCTCAATTTCTCTTCTAAGAATAGCCATTTGCCTTCTAACTTGGCCTATAAGCTTCTCAGTACCCTTATGTTTAGGAACTGCAGAAAGAAACTCTTCCAAAGCCTTAAGCTTTTCCTGAGGGGTTTTAGCCTCCATAACCTTAATCCATTTAGCTTTAGCTTCAGCAGGCAGATTAGTTACCATAAGCTATCATCTCTTAACCAAATAATCTCTTCTTATTAACATATTCCTTAGGAGCAATACTCTTAATGGTCTTCCAGCTCTTTCTAACAATGTTTGGTAGAAATTTATTTCTCAAATAGAACTCTTTAATCCATGAAATTGTCTTCTCATCTGAAGGATATCCGCTTCCAAAATCACCGTAAATCTTCTTTAGATTTTCGATGTGTTTTTCTCTGTAAACTTTAGCAACTATTGAAGCAGCAGAAACTACAACGTATTTCTTATCTGCAAAATGTTCGGTAATTATTCTTCCATGGAAATTCAATAGCTTAATTCTATTTCTCAATTTCTCAGGCGACATTGAAGGTAGATCTATAATGATCTCTTTTATGTTTTCCTCAAAATCTCTTAAGGCATCTCTAACTATTTCAACGTATTTTTCAGCCAATATTTTATTTATATTTCTACGGTCAATTTCATCAACGCTAACTTCTTTAACATATATTTTCTTAGCGATCTTCTTAATAATGCTATAATATGCTTCTCTCATGTATTGACTTAATGACTTACTGTCCCTAATACCTAGATGCTTCAACTTCGCTACGTCGTTTTTGTCTATTACAACACCAGCTACAAACATGTTGCCTATTACAGGGCCCTTACCTGCTTCATCTATTCCGAGTATTAAGTCCAAGTGTTTCTCCCGTTTACTTGCAGTTTTTCCTAACTACATTTAGGACTTCATTTTCTTTAAGAGGTTTAACCTTATTGTTTCTATTTTTCCTAAATGTTTCAAATAGCAAATATTTTGCATCCGTTTTTTCACAAATAAATTTGGAAATTTCTTTTAAATTGAGAATTCCTAAGCCGAAAAAGTAATGGTTTACATAGTTTTCGTTTTTCTTGACAATGTCATGCAAATGTATTACGTATATTCTATTTCTTCCTAAAACATTTATCCAATCATTAATTACCCCCAATGGGGTATAGGAAGTTTCACCAGCATTATAGTATGCTACTACAGCATGTCCTACATCTAAGCAGAATTTTAAATCACCTAAGCTTATTTGAGCAAAATATGTTGGATAAGCGAAATGCCCGTGAGGATTGTTTTCGATAGTTATTGTTATGGAGTATTCTCTACTTAAATTTTCTAGAAATCTCGCTATTTCATTAGCTCTCTTAATTATTTTCTCTACAACTACTTTATCGAACGTTATTTCCTCGGATAGTAAGTGTAAATTAAAGTATTCCGGTTCAAAACGGCTTACATAGTCTAAAACTTTTCTCACAACATTTTTTGAGGCCTCTGCTATTTCACTAATAGGGCTAGCTAGTTTCAGATCCCTCCATGGACCATGGAATCCAACTTTAAACCCTAAATTAAATGCCTCCTTCACGGTATTTTGAAAGTCGGAGAATTCATAGGGCCATGGATAGTCTAGAGATATTTCAACGTAGTCGAAGCCTAGGGTATTCATTGCTTTTAAGAGCTTCTCCCTTTCCTTATTGCCATACCATAAGCTAAATCCTATATTTCTTAGCGACAAACTTCACCTCTATTTGAAAGTGCTTTTATTAAATGCTTAAAACTATTAAACTGTTTTAGCTCTTTCTCTTCTGCGCTTTTTTCATAAGTAGCTAATATTTTTTCTATGAGAACCTTACACTCATGAGAATTATCTTTTAAAACACTATTGAAAATCGCGTAAAGAACCATGTCAGGATAGGGGTGTTTAACTAAGTTTTGCTTAATAGAACACTCATTGCTTTTAAAAATACTAAGTACGTTAGTTGATTTATCAAGAACTTTTCTGAATTCACTTAAAAAAGTGTTTCCAGAATTTTTCGAACCTAAATATATGGTATTGTGAATACCGAATTTAGCTATTATCTTTAATATTTCAGATTCCGTCTTCCTACTTTTTAAAGGAACTATTCTTAAACATAAATCTTCATTAGACAAATCCTTCGAGATTCTTAAACCTACGTTCTTTAGAATATTTACAATAGAATTAGCGTTCTGAGGATACGTTAACAAGATAGATACTACATGTAATTTTTTAAGAGCTAGGACAGCAAATGCTAAACCTAAAAATCCCTCGTTAACCATGTCTACTAGGAAGAAAACCTTTCCATTACTGGCTAAAAATTTGAATGTTTTATGCAACGTTCTTATTGATTTAGCAAGTTCGTTTAAACAATGAGGTTTATTTTCCTCCCTCATAGGTACTCCTCAATTATTTTGAATATTGCGTCACTTGGTTTCTCAAGGCTACGTAGCTTATTAAAATTCCCTTTAGCCCCTATTTCTCCTTTAACTACCTTATTTATGAACTCCATGATCTCATGGACTTCTCTAGCATGATACAACGGAAACCCCCATTCAATAACACACCTATTCACATCAAGCTCTTCAGGAAAGTATGTAAGACTTGGTATGCCGTAAAGTGCAGCTTCTCTAGCTAAACTAGCACCACCTGAAATTACTGCTAAAGTTTTTTGAAATAAACATCTAATATTTATCGCTTTTTCAGGCACAATTACGTTTCTAATCTTAGAAGCGTGCCTTTTTTGAGATTCGTAGCGTGGTAGGAAGATTATTGGAATATTTAGCTTACTTAACCGAGCAAGTACTTCTTTATAAAGAGGTCTATATTTGTAGTAAGTTGCTTTTTCCTCTTCAGGTCTGTAAATTATTACCTTTTCCTTCCCTACTAATCCTAGTTCGTTTATGGTTTCCTCTTTGTTAAAGGTGTTAATGTAATCGTCACCTATCCATTCTAGTTCGTCGATGCCGTTATAGGTTATCTCTTTAGTGTAATCGCTAAGCATGTATTTTCTAATAAGTTCTTTACGAATACATTTGGAGTAGATAACGTAGTTAGCTAAGGGAATGGTGAGTCTACTAACCTCTTCTGCGTGAGGGGTATCTGTCATTAAAATTATAGGTATTTTTAAGCCGAACGCTATTCTAACAGCACTTGGACTAGGATAGGATATTAGAAATGCAGGTTTTTCTTTCTTAACAAATTCTATAAGCTCCCTCATACGTTTAATATCAGCAACTAATTTTCCTTCAAGAGTTCCTCCACCGTATTCCCCTACGCAGAAATGGTTTTCCCTAAATAATGTAAGTAAGGATTCTACGTACTCATATTTCCTACATGTAATTATGGTTTCGAAACCTTTGCTTCTAAACTTCCTAGCCAAACTAAGCATAAGCAACGCTTGTTTCGAAGTTAATGCATCAAACCATATTTTCAAACTTTAAACACCTTCAAAAATATATTGGAAAATAACTGAAATAACCTTAAAAGTTATGTAAGTCAGAAGAATAATAAATGTGAAGTAGGAAGTAATTTTTAAGTATTTCAAATATTTTTCCTTAAACGAAATAACTATTAGAAAGTAAATCAGTACGAAAAGGATCATTAATAGCTCCTTCATTAATAATTCTAAATTCATGAACACTATCCCTAATTTTCTTTGGAGAAACATAAGCATTGAAGAATAATAAAAATTTACCTCCGAAATCCCTATTATTTATGCTAAATATATGTTTTAGCGGCGATGCCTTATGAGAAGACTCTTTGGAACAGATGGTGTTAGGGGAATAGTTAATACCGAACTTACGCCGGAATTAGTGTTACATTTAGGATTAGCTATAGGGTCTTTCTTCGGTGAGGGTTCTAGAGTACTTGTTGGGCGTGACGTAAGAAGAGGAGGGGAAATGCTTTTCAAAGCTATTACTTCGGGCTTATTAAGCTCAGGAGTTAAAGTTCACTATGCCGGAATGGTTCCTACACCAACACTTCAATATGCTATTAAACATTTCGGATATGACGGGGGAGTTATGATAACTGCAAGCCATAATCCCCCGAAGTATAATGGTATAAAGGTCATAGGACCTAATGGTGTGGAAATAAGTAGAGATAAGGAGAGAGAAATAGAGGAAATATTTTTCTCAGAAAAATGGAGTAGAGCCAGTATAGTTAATGTTCCTGAAGAAGTACCTAAGCAGTACTATGTAGTAGAAGCTTATGTTGATGCTGTATTAAGCCATGTTGATGTTGAAAAAATCCGTTCTAAAAACTTCAAGATTCTCATAGATCCTGCTAATAGTGTTGGGGCTCTAACGAGTCCCTTAATAGCTAAGAAGCTTGGATGCAAAGTTTACACTATAAACGGACATTTAGATGGCGATTTTCCGGGAAGAGAACCTGAGCCTACAACTGAAACACTTAAGGAAACAGCTGAAGTAGCTAAAGCGTTAAAGGTAGACCTAGCCGTAAGTCATGATAGCGACGCTGATAGAGCAATATTCATAGATGATCTAGGGAGAATTCATTGGGGTGATAGAAGCGCAGCAGTAATCTGCAAATACTTCGCCAAGAAAGGCTTTAAAGGTAAGGTTGTAACAGCGGTTTCGTCATCGATACTTATAGAGGACATATTGAAACCCTACGGTTTAGAAGTTATTTGGACTAAGGTAGGTAGCGTAGATATTTCACATCTAATGTTGAAAATGGGTAAGGAAGTGCTTTGTGGTTTCGAAGAAAATGGAGGATTCATGTACCCGCCACACATTCCGGTTAGAGATGGAGGCATGACGCTTGCTCTAATGCTTCAAGTACTAGCAGATGAGGGAAAGAAGCTTTCACAACTCTTCGATGAATTACCTCACTATTACACCTTAAAAACAAAGATACCTATGAGTAGAAGCGACGCTTTAAAGGTTGTCGAAAAAGTTGCAGAACACTTCAAAAACGAGAGACTCATAACAACAGATGGTGTAAAAGTTCTAATGAAGGACGCATGGGTTTTAGTGAGACCTTCAGGAACAGAACCTATCCTAAGAATTATGGCTGAAGCCAGAGATGAAGCAAAGCTTAAAGAAATAGTTGATACTGTAAAGAAAATAGCTTATGAAACGGTGGGTAAGAAATGAAATATAGGCTCATGGACCTTTTAGCATGTCCTATATGTAAACATTTTCCTCTCGAGCTTTATGTTTTAAAGGAAAATTACTATGAAAAGAGAGAACTTGGTGAAAGGAAAAAACCAGTTTGTGAACTATATTGCAGTTATTTAAGAAAGAACGTAAGCGAACTAAAAGAACCTCCGTGCAATGAATGCTTTAAGAAAGAAGTTGATGAAGGAGTGCTCTTCTGCACTACATGCGGTAGATGGTATCCTATAATGGAGGAAATACCCAGAATGTTACCTGATGAGCTAAGAAATAAAAGGGAAGAATTAGAATTCCTTAGTAAATACAGGAACAAATTGCCCGAGAAAATAGTTTATGAAGGTAAACCCTTTAATCTCAAAACTTCATGATAAATTTTAAACTGTTACTCGTATTAAATAGGTAAGAGAAAGTTTAGGTGGGATGGTATATAGTGTATCCTTCACCAGAAGAATCATTTGTAGCACACTTAACGGAATGGGTTAAAATGCAAAAGAATCTACTTGAAACCACAAAGAAACTTAATGAGAACATTAGGAAAGGCGATAGATTAACCTTGATAATTGCTACTAGAACAGCTTTCCAACACATGCTGAGAACGATTAAGGCTTTCGATCAATGGCTTCAGGATCCGTTCATAGTAGAACATATGCCGAAGGAAATGCTTGAAGAAGTATGGAACACTGTTTATGAAGTATTCACTAAACTTTTAGAGTTAGATATTAGGCACACTAGTTCCTTTAGAGATCATATATTGAAGTTGGCTAGAGAGGAAAAACTTAATCCACTACTTTGGCCTAGGGAGAAAAGAGGTCCAGAAAAGAAGAAGCCCTCACTACATACAACAATTTAAAAACCAGCTCTAAAATAAAAACTTTATTTCCTCAAAAACATACTTAGCTTCTAGGAGCTATCATAATGAAGAGGTTAAAAATTTATGAAGACTTTACCCGACTTTATGATAGAGCATTTACTATAACTTCTGAAGAAACGGAGCCTCTTCTAAACGAACTAATAAGACAGTTAAGAAGCGAGAAACAA
>Ga0190363_1000227_pt1 | contig 32098 bp, 22 predicted proteins | sample 48721867_MG_FD_161272 | JGI IMG/M metagenome (GOLD analysis project Ga0190363, IMG submission 161272) | Hydrothermal vent microbial mat bacterial communities from Southern Trench, Guaymas Basin, Mexico - 4872-18-6-7_MG | ecosystem: Environmental > Aquatic > Marine > Hydrothermal vents >... | reverse complement strand
CTAAGGGACGCCAACGAGAATTAACAAGGATAAGTTCCCAACGCCATTGCCTTCAACCTTTAAGAAAGGTTGACCAAAGGTGCGATTTCGTTGAAATCGCACATAAGAGCGTCGGTGACACTAACCAAATGAACCTCCAAGTGCCATTAGTCCTCCTAAGGGACGCCAACGAGAATTAATAAAGATAAGTTCCCAGCGCCATTGCTTTAGTTGACCAAAGGTGCGATTTCGTTGAAATCGCACATAAGAGCGTCGGTGACACTTCCACAGTGAACCTCCAAGTGCCATTAGTCCTCCTAAGGGACGCCAACGATAACTAATAAAGATAAATTCCCAGCGCCATTGCCTTAGAGTCAGTAGCACATCTCCGGAATTGAGAGTATTGCCGATAGAATACCGAAGATCAGCATTGAAAGTATAAAGACAATTATCATCATAAATCCAAATGCCAGAAATGACCTCTCAAAGCCGTATCTGGAGTTTATTGCTGCATATAACATATAAACGGAGATTCCCGCCGATATCAAATGCAGAATTCTTGTCTCTGAGATTATTCTAAAGATTCCGGATATCAGGAGTGGTGTCGAGATATAAGCAAACAGGGTAACTCCCTCTTCCCTGCTAACATCTCTACCAATCAATCCCCTACTAAAGAAGTGGAACGTATGTCCAGCAAAAAATGGTGTAAAAATAAAAGTTAGATAGTAGAGGAGCGCAGATTTAAATGAACTTACTATGTCGCATGCTGGCTCGCTTCCCCAGAGTGTCTCTCTAATAGCGAGCCAGAATCCAGACAAACCAACGAGTTTCCATAAATTCAAGAAATATCCGATGAATGTAAATGTTCCAAGAATTAGCATATAGATGAGCATATGTCTCCTAGAATTTTCTTTCATATTCTTGAAGAATTCTGAGAATGTATATGGATTTAATATCTTAACTATGTTCCTTAGGTCTTGCTTTATTGCGGGACCAATCTTCCTTATATCTATCTGAAATGCCATTTTATTTAGGATATTCTTATTTTTTCTATTAGTAGTTTTGAAAATAAAAATGTTTGACACGGTAATAGTGAGGTATGGTGAAATTTTCTTAAAGAGTGAATTTGTCAGAAAAAAATTTGAGAAGGAATTATTGAGGAATATAAAGTTCAGACTGAAAAATTCGGGATTTGAATTTAAATTTATAAGAAAGAGGCACCGAATCTATATAAAATCAAGTAATGCTGAAGTGATGGCAAATTCTCTAAGAAATGTTTTTGGGATAGTATCCATTAGCCCCGCAATTCAAACCAATGCCGAAATTAATTCAATTAGAGATACTGCGGTCAGATTTGCAGAGAGTATTCTAAATAAAGGGGATACATTTGCCATCATAACATCAAGATCGGGAGAGCATGAATTTAAAAGCCAAGATATAAACAGCGAGATTGGCTGTGAAATTCTAAAGAGAATAAAAGATGTTTCTGTAAACCTAGACAACCCAGAGAAGAGAATTTATATAGAAATAAGGGACGATTTGGCATTCGTATTTGATAAGAAGATTCCCGGGGTTGGGGGATTGCCGTACAAAACCCAGGGCAGGGTTGTGGTGTTAGTATCTGGTGGAATAGATTCCTCGGTTGCAGCATGGATGATGGCTAAACGCGGCTGTGAATTAATTGGTGTTCATCTCGGCTCTGAGGAAGAAATAAAAAATATAATGGAGGTACTGGAGAGATATACCGGATATAAAATAAAAATCTACTCCTTCGAATATGACAATATCCTCGAGAGAATATCAGATATTGCCGGAAAATACACATGTATTGTATGCAAGAGAGCGATGCTCAGAATAGCTAGTAGAATTGCAAAGATGGAAAATGCATCGGGAATTGTAACTGGAGAAAACATTGGTCAGGTTGCGAGTCAAACACTAAAGAATCTTAAGGTTATAAGTTCTGTCTACAGTCCGATCTATAGACCACTAATAGGAATGGATAAGGATGAAATTATAAAGATTGCAAAGAAGATTGGGGTTTATGAATTCTCAACCTCGAAGAGTTGCAGATATGTTCCAGGTAAGCCCGCAACCACTTCGAAATTAAAGAAGATTGAAGAAATTGAGAATAAAATTGGAATTGGAGATTTAATTGAGAAGTTGATGAAAGGATGTCAAAACCAGTAGTAATTTATTATGAGAAGGATATTGCAGGAAGAAATATTGCAGGTATTCTAGAGGATGAATTCTCGGGGATTTGGATAGAGAAATCGAAACGGGAGATTCTGTATATGGACTCGTGGGAATTCGAGATTCCATCGATATGTATTATTCCGCATTGTCATAAATCAAAATCCAATATTCCCTCCCTAACGGTTCACTCGCCAGGCAATTTCGGGGTGGCAGAGTCCGGCGGCACCTCAAGGGAATTGGGAATCGCTCCGGCATATTACCTCAGAGAGGCATTAATTTATTTGGAAAGTGAAAAACGAGATATGAACTTAGAATATGAGGTTAGTTTTGAAGTCACACACCATGGCCCAACAAAATTTGAATTTCCAATGCTCTTTGTTGAGGTTGGAAGTTCAAAGAGGCAGTGGAATGATATTAAAGCGTGTAGAGCAATCGCCAATACAATCTATAGATTAATTAAATTCAATCCAAGTAAAATTCCCGTGGCAATAGGCTTCGGTGGTGGGCATTACTGCAGAAAGTTCTCAAGAATTAGGGATTATGCTCTCGGTCATATATGCCCAAAATACAATCTTCACAACATTGACATGGAAATGATTCAAAAGATGATCCTTAGAACATTTCCAAGACCGGGGTTTGCGATAGTTGAGAAGAAGGGTATGGGCGGAGAAAAGAATAGAATTCTGAATCTATTAAATGATGTGGAACTCGATGTAGTTTTTATCTAAGAGGTATCATACATATATCGGTTCTGAGGTTATAATATGCTTAAGTTTTTCCTCGGGAATTTTATGATCAGTTTCATACGAAACCCCCTCTAACTTAATTCCCGTTCTGTCGATATATAGCAAGGTCCACCAGATTGTAATGATTGGTGTTATTATCCCGGCAAGAAATAGAGCGTAAAAAATTAAAAATCCAAGACTAATAATCGCGCCGAGAATCGGGATTATGCCAAAAAATGAAAACATTGCATTTGATAACATTTCCGCAGCCCATGTAAGACCATAACTGACAAATAATAATAGAATTACAGAAAGTTTATTCCTCATCACCACAGAATAACTATCTTGTAATCCATCGATGCCACCAATATCTCTGATTACTATTGAAAATGGAACCAATATCATCACCACATTAAGACAAATAAGATACAAACCAAAAAGCAGAGAGGAAACTAATATTAGAGATAGAGCAAGATTGAACATATTCAATTTAAATGCAATAATTGATGGAATGAGTATGATGCCTCCCAAAAGCGACAGCGCAAATATTAGCATATTGGCAATAAAGAGTTCGAGAAATTTCCTCTTGCCATACTTCATCATGTCTCCGAATGATGTCCTTCCGGTTTCTATTGCTTCCTTGGACATCCCCACGGCGCCAGCAATAAAGAACGACTTTATAATGTTTAATAAAATTACCACAAGACATAATGATAAGAACAGAAACGCGATAATAATTAAAACATTGTTAAAGAATATATTCAAAGATGCCAAGATAATTCCCATAAGAATTAATGCAAATGCTCCAGTAAGTATCTCAAGTAATAGGCTGGATATGAAGGGTAACCCTATCAGCATATTTCTTCTCCATATATCATATCCCTCCCTAACTATATCCTCAATAGATTTCGCCATTCTTCTCAAAACCTTCATTACTTTTTTTGCTTATATACAACATGGCCCACCACAATGTGCTTAATGGCTTGAACACGAAAATATTTAGAAACTCGGAGATGATCAAAAAAATTGGAATTGCCACCATAAATATCACGATAAATATTGCAAATAATCTTTCTACTATAGATGAAGTTGGTATTATTCCAGACACTATTCCCCACACACCCAAGGGAATTTTTATATGTGACAATACAAAGATTCCAATGGAGAGCACCATCGCCACAATAAACATAACAAAGTAACTAGAAAATTCGCCGAGATATTTTATGAAAACAAAGAGAATTGCAACGGGAAGTTTATTCTTAATTGAGAATTTATAGCTCGCCCTCAGGGCATTAAGTGGACTAAGGTCGTCTATAACTATTGCAAATGGCATAACCATAAATAGAATTGTTATTATGAGTAATAAGATTCCAAGGATTGAAAATCCAAATCGTATTATAGACTCTCCAACTATGGGAAAGATTGGAAATGTTATCAAAACCGGACACCCACAAATAAGCAGGACCAATACAAAGGTAAGTAATGACAATATGAATCTCGCAATAAACACATGAAAAATCTTTTCTCCACCATACTTCATCATGTCTCCGAATGATGTCCTTCCGGTTTCTATTGCTTCCTTGGACATCCCCACGGCGCCAGCAATAAAGAACGACTCCGTGATCATAAGGATCAATATTAGAGACGATACCAGAATTGGGATCAGTATAAAATTTCCCTGCATCTTAAATAAGGTATCAACTATCATCCTAATGTTGGCGATCGTGGTAGTATCCAACAAACCCGACAAACCTAGGGCAAGGAAAAGGAATATGCAGCACAAAATAGAAGACACAACAAAATTAAGGAAAAAGGGCAGTGCGAGATTTGGATTTCTCCTCCATAATTGAAAGCCGTTCCCGAGGATATCCTCTATACCCTCTATACTCTCCACCATTTTTGGTTAACTATTGTGCTTTATCTTATAAAAATTTAGGAGTTCTCACAACTCACAAAGTCTCACAAAGTTTGGAGAAAAAGTTTGGAGAAGAGATTAAAATTAATACTATGAAATAAATCTATTTTAAAAGATTTGTTTTAATCTATGTTTTAAAAAAGAACTTTTATAAAGAACTATATTTGATATATTTATTATAAAAGATTCTTTAAATAAAATCTTTTTCTATAAATATTTTAAACTATAGGTTTTTTGTATCGTCCGATGAGCAAAATAAGAGAGTACACTAATACAAAGATAAGAGAAAACATATTGTGACAATATATAAAATCGCTCCGACCTAGTTCGGGGATGCCCTCATCTATATATTGTAACAATGTGGAAATGCGATTTTTCCATAGTTTTGGCTATATTAAATGATAAAAATAGATGGAAATATGCAAAAACTGGGATTTTTGTCATTGTGACAATATATAAAATGGAAATTAAAGTGGTTTAAAAGTGGTTTAAAATTCAGAAAGAGACATCATGCGTTATATTTTTGATTTCTAAGGTATTTATGTGTCATTTGGGGTATGGTAAATGGCACAAAAATGCCATTTTCTGACGATTTTTTCCGACGATTTTGCAAGAAAATCCTGGCTTTTATGTGCTTTATAATAAATTTATTATAAAAGACATTTTAGAACAAATTAATTAGAAAGGATATTTTTTAATAGATTGTTTTTAATAGATTATTAAAAACATATCTTTTAATATAGATATATTCTATTATACTAAATTGTTTAAGTTTGTTTAAGTGAGAGTTAAACTACTTAAAAATGAGTAAATAATTATTTTTGAGTATTTAAATATCCATTCATAATCAATATCAATAATACATACGGTGGCATATAGAAAATGATGATAAACTCCTCATTTCTTGTTGGTGAGAGACTCGAGATGCTGGAAGAGGGGCACATCATCATAGAGAATGGCAGAATCGTTGAGATTTGTGATGGTTATGAAGTTGGTGCCATAGATATGAAAGACTACATAGTAATACCCGGATTGATAAATGCGCATACACATGTAGGGGATTCGTTTGCCAAGGAGGCTGTCCTCGGAATGAATGTTAAGCGAGCAGTAGGTGAAAGGGGTGAGAAATGGAGACTGTACAGTAAAACGGATAAAAAAACCATAATTTCTGGAATTAAAAATTCTATCGAATATATGCTAAATTCTGGAATAACGACATTTGTAGATTTTCGGGAATATGGCAAGAACGGGGTAGATTTATTGAGGAATTTACTTGTGGAATTTCCAATAAAGTCGCTGATCTTGGGGAGGGACATAGATATCGATGAATGTGACGGTCTTGGTCTGAATTTATATCAATTGGACCAAATTCCAGGGGATAGAAAGGGAAAAATAATTGCAATTCATGCCGGTGAGAAAAATGGCGAGGTTGAAATTGCATTAAGATACGACCCGGATGTGATAATCCACTTCGTTCATTATACTGAGAGTGATCTCGCTACCACATTAAGGAAGGATATCTCCGTGGTCATCTGTCCTAGGAGCAATTCGGTTCTAAGGGTTGGTCTTCCGAATGTTAGAGAAATTCTCGATTACGGGATAAATGTTGCCTTGGGAACGGACAATGTGATGATAAATTCCCCGGATTTATTTAGAGAAATGGAATTCGTATCAAAAATTTCATATCTAAGTAGAGAAATCCTGCCGGTAGAGGTGTTACAGATGACAACGGTAAATGCAGCGAAGGCATTTAAATTAAATTCAGGAGTCATTGAAAGGAAGAGGAATGCAGATTTAATATTTATTGATAAGAATGCACCAAATTTAAAATATAATAGAAATATAATCGCAACCATTGTACACAGATGTAATCCAGAAAATGTAAGGAAGGTAATGATTAATGGGAAATTTGTTTTGGATAAGGATATGAAAAAGTGAAAAATTCGATCAATAAGGCAATAAATGCCTTGAGGAGGGGTGATTTCGTATTAATCCACGACTCGGAGAATAGAGAGGATGAGACAGACCTCGTGATTGCCGCACAATTTATAAAACCGAGAGACATAGCAAGAATGCGTAGAGATGGCGGCGGATTGATATGTATTGCCGTCGATGAGGAGATTGCCAACAAACTAGAATTGCCGTTCATTACGGAGATATATGAATATGCAAGTGAAAAATTTAGAATTTTAACCCATATAAGACCAAATGACATTCCATATGATGAAAAGTCTTCATTCTCAATAACAATAAATTACAGGGATACATTCACTGGAATTTCAGACTACGACAGGGCACTAACAATAAGAAGATTTGCACAATTCTGCAAGAGAATGCCAAAAAATATGGTGGAGAGATTTGGAGATGAGTTCAGGTCTCCCGGGCATGTGCCGTTATTGATTTCCTCTGGAATAGAAAATAGAGAGGGACATACAGAACTATCAACGACATTACTAAGAATGGCAAACCTAACTCCGGTTGCGGCAATATGTGAAATGTTAGATTCTGGAACATACAGGGCATTATCAAGAAGGGATGCAATTAGATACGCAAATGAAAATAATCTCGTATTTTTGGAGGGCGATGAGATAAAGAATTTTAAAAAAAATTAATTTATTAAGTTGGGTTAAGATGGCGAGGATTGGCATAGTAGATACAACATTTGCAAGATATGATATGGCAAGTGATGCAGTAAGAGAAATAAAGAATTTGGTCTCCGGTGTGTCAATAATAAGGAAAACCGTTCCTGGAGTTAAGGACCTGCCGGTTGCCGCAAAGAAATTGATTCAGGAGGAGGAATGCGACCTCGTTATGGTATTTGGGATGCCGGGAAAAGAAAAAATAGATAAAATCTGTGCTCATGAGGCATCTCTTGGGATAATAATTGCTCAATTAATGACCAATACTCACATCATTGAGGTATTCGTGCACGAGGATGAAGCAGAGAATGAAAAGGAACTTGTGAGGATATGTAGAGATAGGGCAATAAAACATGCCAGAAATGCGATAAAGCTTTTATTTCATCCCGATGAATTAATTAAAGAGGCGGGGATGGGCAAGAGACAGGGCAAGGAAGATGTTGGACCATTAAAGATTTAAAATTTAAAAAATGGCAATTGGTAGTTGGTTTAGAATTCTAACGAATCCGAGAGAAATATTCTATAAAGAAGAGAATAATGCAAGCCTTGGAGGGATAATCACAAATATTGTATTGGTTCATATTATACTCTTCATCGTATTAATGGCATTCGTTCTCATTCTATTGATTCCAGTTTTAATTAAAAATCCAGAGAAAATTACGGATGAGTTGACATTTGGATTAATAATATTCATTCTTCTAATGATAATCTCCACGATAATTTCAATCGTAATCTCTCTCATTGGGATATTTATTGCTTCTCTGATCGTCTTTTTTGTTTCCAAATTATTTGGCAGTTTGGGGGATTTCATAACTCAGACATATCTGCTCTCGATAATCTGGGCATCTAGTACAATCGTTAATGTTATTATTGCTGGCTTGCCATCTCTCATCCTCTATTCCATTGATGGTGCAATTGCCATGTCATTCGGTAATGTAGTTGGAATTATAGTATTAATTGTATTAATGCTACTCTCAATCTACTATCTCTACATAACCATAGTTATGTTAGAGGAGGTCCATGAATTTGGTGCATTAAAATCAATTCTGACCATTGTAATTTCTACTGCGATAATGGTCGTTGGTTTAATTGCCATATCCATACTCCTGTCATTTGTCTTATCATTTGGTTTATCTGCAATGCTCTCAACGATAATCTCCTCGATGCAAATAAATCTGCAAACGAATGAAATAGGTGAAATCGGGGTTATGAGATATACAGAATATACAAGCCCAGAATATAATTTCCATATAAAGTACCCAGAAAATTGGACAGTGAATGAAACATCTGAAGGTGTAATCTTCCACTCCGGAGATGATGCCGCCATGGCTGTGAGTGTAAGGGAGAATATTGGAGACATGAGTCTTATAGGAGTGTCAAAGATAATGGGGGTCCAAAGGCTTTATAAATTGCGGGAGATTCCCTATGAGGGGATATCCCAGGATGGGGTTAAATTGAATGGAAGGGATGCGTATCAGATAATTACAATCGCAACAATTGACACACAAAAGGTAAAGACAAAAGAGGTATTTATCGTTGAGAATGGAAACGCATATGCAATTACCTACTCGGCAAAATTTGAGCCAATTGACATCTATTCGAAATATGAAAATGTAATTGATGAATGCATCAATTCATTCAGTATCGTGGGATCTCGGGGTGAAAAAGAATTAACAATTTCCAAGATGAGGACGCATGAGACCATAAAGACATCAGGATTCTCATACGAGTTGTACCTACCAGATGATTACTCGCAGAAAAAATCCTATCCATTAATATTCTGTATGTCCCCCAATGGAAATGGAAGGGATTTCTATAACTCAGTATATCCCATAGCAAATAGATATGATCACATCTTAGCTTGTTCAAATGACTTTTCAAATTACAAAGCTATAGATGAATTTCTACCCCAGATCTATAATGCCATAGATGACATTCAGAGGAGAGTAAATATCGATGAGAATAGAATATATGCCTGTGGCTTCTCCGGAGGTGGAATGGCAACCTATGTAGTTTCTTATTTTAAACCAAATTACTTTACTGGATTAATAGTGAACAATGGTGCAATTCATGGAAATTTATACGATGTTGATATGCTGAAACAAATGGGTGTTAAGAAGGTTGCACTGATATGTGGCAAGGAAGACTCAATTGTTTCATGCTCTCATATGAGAAACGATGCAAAATGGCTCAATTCTGCGGGAATTGAAACGAAGATAATTGAATTTGATGGCGGGCATGAGATTGCTCCTCCAGATGCATACGAAGAGGCGATACTATGGATAGAATCTTAGAATTTATAGAATTAGAAATTTATAGAATTAGAATTTAATAGATATAGAGATATAGAGGTGATGCGATGGAAAAAATTAAAATGGCAATAGTGGCTTCGGAATTTAATTATGATATAACATATGCGATGGTTGAATTGGCAAAGGAGCATGCCAGATTTCTTGGAGTTGAAATTAAGAAGATTATAAAAGTTCCGGGGGTATTTGATATGCCCCTGGCTGTTAAGAGATTACTGAAGAGAGATGACATAGATTGTGTTGTAACCCTGGGGGCGGTGATTGAAGGGCAGACAGAACACGATGAGATAGTTGCCCAGCACGCCTCGAGAAAGATTGCGGATCTCTCCCTAGAGTTTAATAAGCCAGTTGCTCTTGGAATTGCTGGCCCGGGAATGAGTAGGTTAGAGGCACATAAGAGAGTTGAGTATGCAAAACGCGCCGTCGAATCTGCAGTAAAGATGTGCAAGGTTCTTAAAGTGGAGGATGGAGAAGATAAAAGCAGCAACGATGATTCTGAAGATTCCGAGTATGGGATAAATCCAAATGTTGGAAAATTCCTAGAGATGGGCTGATCATTAGAGTAATTTTAGATTTCCGGTTATCTTATCGATTTCATCCTCTGGGGCTGGACCGATACCGACACAAGTTATTGTACCTGGGGGAATCTCGGTCCTTCCCTGATCCCTTATCAATGCGGTGGGAAGTCTCGATTCCTTTGCACGCTCATAGATTTGAATTAATTCATCCAAATTTTTGCATTTAAGAATAGATTTTTTCTGTCCTTCATTTAGCCATCTATCCTTATATTTACTTTCTTCCGCCGCAGATATCGCTGCATGAGCAACTTGAGAAGCCAATTTTCCCCTACTAAGCCTTAGGTCATCTCTAACAACAATAACCTGTTTTAGTTCCATTCCATTATTTCTTTTATCTTTATTAATATTGAAATTCTTAATATTGAATACTTAATATGGATAGAATAATTTTGGATTGAGATAGAATGGAACAAAAAGAGCTATGGATAAAGGCAGACCACGATAAGGAATGGGATAAGAGGAAGAAATTGGTTACGAACGCGATCGAGATCGGTGCCGATGCGGTAGTAGTTAGAAATGGAGAAGTGGGAAAGGTGAGAAAATTAGGAATAATCAAGGTTATTGCAAATGACAAGGATGCAGATATATTCTTAGAGAATAATGTAGAGAGATTATCTGAAGTTAAGGGAGAAACAGCATTCTATAGAGAGATAAAGAGTAAGAAAGATGAGGGGATAATTGCAAATGCCGGGAAATTCTCGAGATATGTCATTGTAAAGGCATTAAACTGGAAGGTGATTCCCTTAGAGAATCTTATTGCACTATTGCAGGGTAAATCAAAGATTATTGTTGAGGTGGAGAATTTAGAGGATGCAAAATTGGCATTGGAAACATTGGAGGTTGGAGCGGATGGTATTCTCGTGAACTCCGGCGTTAAGGAGGCAAAAAGGATAAAGAAATTTATTGATGAAATATCAACTGGAAGATTGGAATTGAAACCGGTTAGAGTAATTAATATTAAGCAAGTGGGTATGGGCGATAGGGTTTGTGTTGATACATGCTCAATATTTGAAATTGGAGAGGGTATGTTAATTGGCTCCCAGTCGAGTGCACTATTCCTAATACATTCGGAGACGATAGAAACTCCATATGTCGAGACGAGACCATTCAGGGTGAATGCGGGTCCAGTTCATGCATATACGAGAATGCCCGATGGGAGCACAAAATATCTATCTGAACTAAATGCTGGAGATGAAATTCTTGCAGTGAACTGGAAGGGAGATACGAGGAGAATGGTCGTGGGAAGATTGAAGATTGAAAAGAGACCTCTATTGCTTATAGAGGCCGAATTTAATGGAAAAAAATTCAAAACATTAGTTCAGAACGCAGAAACAATAAGATTGGTTGATAAGAAGGGCAAGGCTATATCTGTTGTGGATTTGAAGAAGGGTGATGAAGTATTGGCATATATTGAGGACAAGGGTAGGCACTTCGGCATTAAGGTTGATGAGAGTATCGAGGAGAAATAATTTTCAATGCATCACTTATAATTTTCTCGTGGTCAAATGCAAGTCTCGGCAATTCTGACAGATTAAATTTCTTAGCATCCTTTGTATCGGTATTGGCTATTAATTTACCGCCGATTGGATGGCACAGAAAGCAGATGGACACCGTATGACCCCTTGGGTCTCTATCAGGATCGGAATAAACACCCACAATTCTATCAATCTTAACATCAAGACCTGTCTCTTCTTTGACCTCTCTAAGTATAGCGTTCTCAACGGTCTCACCATATTCAACAAATCCCCCGGGCAATGCCCACATATCTTCAAATGGCGGGTTTTTTCTCTTAACTAATATAATTGAGTTATTCTTCAGTATTACTGCATCCACGGTCAATCTTGGGAATTTTTCGGGCATTATAAAAATTTTAATTCCAAATCTAATAAATAGAAATCTGAAATTAATCTGGAAATTAATAGGGGTGATGAGAAGGGGCCCGTGGTCTAGGTGGTTATGACGGTCGGAATTTCCCGACGAGAAATGTGCGATTTCAACGAAATCGCACTTAACATTACACTAAAGGGGCCCGTGGTCTAGCTGGCTATGACGTCGCCTTGACGCGGCGAAGGTCCCCGGTTCGAATCCGGGCGGGCCCATCTATATCCATTTTTATGAAAAAAATTATTCTCACTCTTTTATTCTTTTAATTATTTTTAAAGACTAAAGTCTAATTTCTTAGGATGGCAAGAAGGAAAAAATCTGACAAAAAACCTGGGAGGTCTAAGGAAAAGGAAAGGGTGACGAAGAGGGGTGATAAAGAGGACATTGTCGAGGAGGATAAGATAAATCTGCAAATCGATAAAAATCTGATAAATTTGATAATGACAGCGATCATATTCTTTATTATTGGCTTTATTGTTGCCGGTTCTATGGGATTTGACCTGACCAGTAAGAGTATATCTGTTACTAATGTAACTACTACTATAGCAACGACCATCCCCAAAGAAGAAACACTTAATGTGATAATCCTAAATGATAAAAGATGTTCCGAATGTGTCAACCTTATCAAACGTTTGATTCCGCAACTTAGAGACCTCTTTCCCAGAATGAATGTGAAAGAAATAGATTATAGCTCCGATGAAGGTAAAGACCTCTACAATACTCTTAATCTCAAATATCTTCCAGCTATATTATTTGAGGAGTCTGTAAAAGAATATGCAAATTATAATTCGATTCAAAGATATCTCGAAAAAAGAGGTAATTATTTATCTCTGAGAATTGGTGCTAATTTTGACCCTACTGCAGAGATATGTGATAATGGCATAGATGATAATGGAAATGGTTTAATTGATTGTAATGACTCTGACTGTGAGCATATGTGGGTGTGTATGCCAAAACTTGAAAAGCCGAGGGTTGAGTTATTTGTGATGGCATTCTGTCCATATGGAATACAGATGGAAAAGGGAATACTCCCCGTTGTAAATCTCTTGGAGGATAAAATAGATTTCGAGGTGAAGTTCTGTTCTTATGCTATGCATGGCAAAAAAGAATTAGATGAACAACTGAATCAGTATTGTATCCAAAGAGACTTCAAGGATAAATATATTCCATATCTGACCTGCTTTTTGAAGGAGGGGGACACGAATCAATGTTTAACAGAGATCGGAATAAATCAAGAAGAATTAAACGAATGTATCCAACAGGTAGACACAAAATACAAAGTAACTGAAAAGTATAATGACAAGTCAACATGGCTAAATGGGAGATTTCCCGTATTTGATGTTTACAAAGAAGATAATGATAAATACAAAGTTACTGGATCGCCTACCTTAGTTATAAATGGTGTAGTTGCAAGAACAAGAAGAGATCCTGCAAGCTTACTTCATGCTATATGTTTAGGCTTTAAAGATAAACCTGAAGAGTGTAATGAAAATCTATCCTCAGTTACTCCAAGTCCTGGTTTTGGTTTTTCTGGTAGTGGAAGTGGATCATCTGGATCATGTAGCTGAAATTTCTGAGAAACTTATAAGGATATTATAAACAGCTTGTCAGAGGAGTGTAATATCTCTCTGGGCATATCCTCATCAACGGTAAGTGGAGGAACATGCTGACTAAATTCTTATCTTCATTGCACCATCTCGTTTCCAATTTTCATTTCTAATTTCCATACACGGTCACATATATACATTTATATATCCATCCAGTCCATATTATAATAAAAATTTAAATGGTGATGGGAGATGGCTCAAAAACATGGATTGATTTTTGTGTTTCTCTCCATTCTCACAATGACACCATATGTGGTCTCCTTAGAGTATAGGGAGATCAACGCCCCGGTAAATTCTGTGACAATTTATGACAATGATATGGCATTTATAGGTAGAAGTTCTGTCATTGATTTGGAGGGAGGTGTAATTGAGCTGAGAATAGTGAATTTCACTAAGCCAATTCTCGATTCAATTCTCATAAATGACGACAATGGGGCAATATTAGAATGGTATCATCATACAAGAGAAACAACGACAACGGAATATAGAAATAAAACCCTATGCTTTAACGAAATTCTACGGGATTCGATCGGTAAGGAAATCTCTCTAAGGATTTATGGAAACAAAACGGTTGAGGGGGAATTGATATGGAATGGCGAAGATAAGATTGGGATTAATCTTGGAAATGGGATTCTATTCATAAATAAGAGGGATGTGAAAGAAATGATAATATATGGAGCGGTTACTGAAAAAATTATAGAAGTGAATAAAACGAACAGGATTCCTGAATTGATCTTTAAAGAAAATTCAAATCCGGGGACGCATAACATAGAGATAAGTTATCTCGCATGGGGTGCCAACTGGAAGCCAGAGTATAAATTCTATACAAATTCGGAAGAAAAGAGGGGAAGAGGAACCCTGCAGGCATGGGCAATAGTCACCAACAACATAGAGGATTGGAACAATGTTGATATGAAGCTGGTTATTGGCTATCCAATTGTCCTTTATCCAAGGATAATTCGACCACCAATTGGATTCGGAGGGGTTAGATATGCGTTAGAGAAGGCGACAGCAGTTGCAGAGGCAGAATATGCTCCACCTCAGGTCAATGTTCAATTTACACAAGAGGAGTTGGGGGAATTTTACATCTATACCTTAAGTAATAAGGTAACGCTGAAGAATGGTGAAACGAGATATTTGCCGTTATTTACTGGTGAGGTCGAATTCAATAAAAAATACTTCTGGGATACTAGGCAGGGGGATACTGTTTATAGAGTTTTTGAGTTTACGAATTCACTTCCCGACCCGTGGGCAAAAGGAATTTTTTCTATCTATATAAATGGAAATTTCCAGGGACAGGATAGGATAGACTATGTAGCAAAGAACGATAAGGTTAAGGTTAAGGTAAGCAAGGCGCCAGACATCAATGTGAAGAAACAAACTCTTGAGAAAATTGAATACCCGGAGTCGCAAGAGACGATAGGGCATAAGATAAGATATTCGAGAACAACCTACTATAAGGTAAATCTAACAATTGAGAATTTCAGAGATGAAGAGGTTGAGATTGAAATTAAGGACTATATGGTTTCTGGAGACCAAGTAAATCTGAAGTCATCTACCATAAAGCCAGAAAGAATTCATAATGTATTAACATGGGATTTGACATTGAGGAGCGGGGAGAAGAAATCAATAATCTACGAATACGAGGTAATTAATTGGTATTATTACCGATAGATAAGGATGAACAGGGAGGGTCAATCAACATTAGAAATGATAGTGACATTGGGATTATTGTTCATAGTGTTTACAATTGCACTTATTGCGGCCTACCGAAAAACGGTAGAGAGCAATGAACTTAAGATGGATCTCGATGCAAGAAGAATCTGTCAGAGTTTGGCATACAATATAGATACAGTCGCACAGCAAGGCTCAAATTATTATAGGCATATAAGAATTCCAAGATACCTTATAGGTATGCATGAGTATAATCTCAGTGTCTATGGAAACTATGTTGAGATAATGTGGCGTGGAACGCATGGATATAGGGCATATGGACTTCAGGTGATAACGAACAATACTCGAGTTTATTGTAGCAATAACAACCACACGATCATTGAAAAGGGATTAGATAAAAGACTACAAATTTTTAATGACAATGGAACCATATTAATCACATGTGAGCGCCCAGATTTAAGAGTAATTAGGGAGACATTTAAGCCAAGAGTTATAGGGCATGGAAATTTCAATATCAGCATTGATGTAATAAATATTGGCATAAATGACTCTGCCTCGTTTAGTGTGACATTCAATAACTCGATCATTGGAAATTATTCTGCCAGAATAGATTCATTAGAGGCTGGAGAGAGTAAAACCGCAACCGTTCATGTAGCTGGCGTATCCCCCGGCAATTACACAATTTCAATAGTTGTAGATTCATTGAATGAGATTTATGAAAGTATAGAGGAAGATAATCATTATAATGCAACCATTGAGGTCATTTGAGTTGGGAAGAAAGGCGCAGACATTTAGTAGTGAATTTATATTAGCATATATCATCTTCCTCTTGGTATTGACGGCGATCTTATTTCTTTGGGATACGACGAATAGGAGCATAATTACATCAGAAAGATTGTATGATATGGAGAATTCCGCAATAAATGCCGTAGAGAAATTAATAAGAACCCCGGGGATGCCAAATGATTGGTTTTCTACGAGCTCTACAGACGATATAATATCCATAGGTCTCGCAAATAAAAGCAGAATTTTAGACGAGAGGAAGGTGTTGAAATTTATAGAATTAATGAGCACATCTGGTAGTAGTCTATGCCCCACCGGAATTATTGGCTCAAATAATTATAATTGTAGTCGCTATCTATTAGGTCTTGGGAAGTATGAATTCTATTTTGAACTAATGGATATAAATGGAACAGTCCTCAACCTAAATGGAACCCAATGTGCTACTGGAAATTCCCCACACGGAGATTATGAGTATATGCTCACAATATGGAGAAGCGCAATATTAAATGATGAGATTGTAAAGATTAAATTCGTTGTGTGGAAATGAAACCAAAAGAGAGGCCAAGGAAACTAAACAACAGGGGCTATGGTGTACTGGCAGATTCGATAATGGCGATTATATTTTTACTCATTATAGTAACGGCAATCTTCAGTATTCAATTTTCAAAGACTTCTAGGACGGAGATTCTTGAGTTCAGGAATCTTCATTATGCATCGGAAGATGCGTTAGATGTATTAAATAAGAGGGGAATTCTAGATCAGATAGCAACATATTGGGTAAATAATGCAACAGAAAACGCATCAAATCTAACAAAAGATTACTTAGAGAAAATCCTGCCTCCGAGAGTGGGATATGTGGTAATAATAGATGATGGAATTAATGAATACCATATCTGTAATTCATCATCAAATCCAGATAGAACTACTGAAATGGATGCAAAGATAAAGGCACATTCTGAGAGGGTGTTAGTTGGTTATGGTAAGGGTCTTCCAATTACCGCAAGGATATCGAGGGCCTACTTAACAAGTATAAGTGAGAAGATTATGTCTGCATATGTTTACTTTGGAGGATTTGTTGGTCAGGGCAATATAACGAGAATTCTTAATCTACCAGATGATGCAATTATTGAGAGCGCATATATGGAACTAAACCCCGGAAATGATTTCTATCTGTATGTGAATGGAATTAGATGTGGCGACCTTTATCCCGGAGTGGGATGGAATTCAACAGCAAGTGCGTGGAATCTAAACAAGAGTTGCTTCTCGCCAGGCAGAAACGAAATAGAGATAAGATTCAATACTTCAGGGAATAACTTTATTGGAGGTGGTTATATAAAAGTGAGATTCAAGACATCGAGATTGAATTGGACTCCCGAATATGACACCTATTACTTTCCCGGGATTAAGGGCTTAATAAATTTATATTCCGCATTCTATGTTCCTGGCGAATTTCAATCTATGGACATATATCTACATTACAGAAATAACATATCACTAAATTCAACGGAATATGGATATAGGGGAGCAAATATCTATCTGAATATAGGTGATAAAACGGTGTTTAGCAGTAGTGCACTTGGTGAACAAAATGTAACCATTTTAGGACTAACATATCCAGAGAATTTCACATTCAAACTAAGCAGAAGGACAATTCCCCTGAGACTCGGAATGGAGACATTCCAGTTAATTGGAGTGAAGGGAACTGCAGATGTTGTTTTAATAACTGACTTATCGGGAAGTATGAACAACACAATAACCAATGATACTCCCGGCGTTAAGAGAACCTGTAATGATTCTGACCTATATAGTAACGACACGAAGAGAATAAGCTTGGCAAAATGTCTTGATAAAATATTCGTTGATTATATTTTGAATTTCACTGGAAATAGGGTTGGACTGGTTGGTTTTAATCAAGATGCTTATCTATCACATGACTTAAGTGAGAATAGAACCTCGTTGATTGGACATATAAATAATTATCCCGATGAGCCATATGGTGCAACTTGTATATGCTGTGCAATAAATAAGGCAAAGGATATACTCAAATATCCCTATATTTCAAATTTGATAAAAAATGGGGGTGAATGGAGGTATGACAATTCAAGTCCAACCTCTGACCCTCCATTAGATTTGAGTGGTAGAAACTGGACAGATTTAGATTATAACGATTCATCGTGGAATGTTGGAAATGCATCTTTGGGATTTGATACGGACGTTAAGACCAACATAGGTAATAATCTGGTAACTTATGTTTATAGTTATAATGCATCAGACTACTCATTAATCTCTGGTACTGTGGTTGGTGGTAATATAGCTGGTACATATTTTCCAAACGATGGTAGAACATTAGACATTAAAAATGATATAATTCTAAATCAAACACTCAACCATTATGCTGAATCAGAAATCGAATCTCAAACCAATTCACCAACATTCCAAGATAAAGTTAGTCTTACATTTACGCCCTCATCAACGAGTAGCTATGCAGTTATTGGAAGCGCTCTTGTGGCAGGTACTACGACCACATCTACAACCACTACAACGACATCTACCTCCACAACTTCCACTACATCAACATCCACAACATCGACCACCTCAACCAGTACAACTTCCACATCCACGACTTCCACATCCACGACCTCCACGACCTCGACCTCGACCACCTCAACCAGCACAACATCGACCAGCACAACTTCAACATCCACGACTTCCACATCCACGACTTCCACATCCACGACCTCCACGACCTCGACCTCGACCACCTCAACCAGCACAACTTCCACATCCACAACTTCAACATCCACGACTTCCACATCCACGACCTCCACGACCTCGACCACCTCAACCAGCACAACAACATCAACTTCAACCACAACTACAATAATAATCGGCTGTACAGAAGCGAGACTTACGATAGATGGCTCCAATGTGTCTGTAATGAGATTTGAGCCTAGAAGTCTTGATGATTATTATGCGTTTGGATGTCATAAAACATTAACCCTGAATTCATCAACTCATAATATAAAGATTCAATACAGGGTCCCCGCCAATCCTCCGGGGAAGATAAAGGATGCGAGAGTTATTGCAATAAAGGTTCAGGACTATAAGACCTCACTATCAGAGATAGAGAATTCCACGGTATCCACAACCTGGGTTGATAAGGTGTCCTTAGTTCATAACTTCGATGATGGTGATTATCTTGTTATTGCAAGTGCAGATGTCACGGGGGATAGTACAGATGATTCGGTGATTGTCAGACTGACATTAGATGGCACACAACTTGGTGGGGAATTCTCCAGAGAACCCACGATAGCGAATGAATACTATACATTCATCACGCATAAACTGATTTCCCCAGGTAGTGGTAGTCATACGCTAAAGATTCAATACAAAAGCAAAAATGGCGCAACAGTACATATAAGAAATGCTAGGATAACCATATTGAAACTTGAGCCATATAGATACAGATATGTGGAAAGTGATACATCTTCATCTCATAGCTATTCATGGTATAAAGATAAAATTGCCTATACTCTACCACAAAATCTGGCTGGTGAATATCTGATAATGGCATCAGCCTTGATAAACCATAATGATGTGAATAATGGCGTCAAGGCTAGATTAAATATTGATGGCTCAACGGTAAGTGAGATGGTATATTATCCAAAGGATACATTCGATTGGGTATCTTATTTTGCAATCAAAAAAATTAATTTCAATTCATCTAAACATACAATTAAGCTGCAATATGCTATACATGGAGCTTCGGGAAAGGCATCAATAAAGAATGCCAGACTTATGATATTGAGGTTGTCACCGCTATTCTCTGGTGTTGGTATCGTGGCAAATTCTTCTCAAGTTTCTTATAGTGGAGACCTATATGAGATTAATGCAACCGTTAGATTTAAGTCGAATGTATCTGCCAACTATAGAATATTGATTTATAATTTCAATAGAAGTGAATGGGAATTTAGTAATTGTGATAATGGAACCGTCGTGGCAAATAATTGGGTATATTTCAAGTGTAGTAAAAATTCAAATCTAAGGGATTACATTTCCAAGGATAATAGAATAAGAATTGCCTTTGGAACTATATCTGCATCATCAGGCAATTATACCTTCGAGAATGGGGAAATCGATAGTGAGTGGCAGATGGGTGGAAATGCTGATTGGTATGCAGATAATACGGAGGCACATTCTGGTTCTTGGTCAATGAGAGCGGGTGCAATTACAGATAGTCAATATAGCAGTATAAGTAGGATGGTGCAAGGTCCAGCAAATATAACCTTCTGGTGGAAAGTCAGCTCTGAGATAAATTATGATTTACTCAGATTTTATGTTGATGGCGTGGAAAAAGATAGGATAAGTGGGAGTATCGGATGGCAAAAGAAGGAATATACATTATCTCCCGGTACTCACATAATTGAGTGGAGATACACTAAAGATCACTCAACATCGAGTGGTAGTGATACGGGATGGGTGGATGATATCTCCATAGACGAACAAAATATTGCCATTGAACAGACCCAACCTCTGAAGACGGAAATCGATTTTATCCAATTTAATGTTATCTCGAGGGAAGGAAATTATTACTTTAGAAAGAAATTCAGAGTTGATAATCTGGATGATATATTAAGTGCAAGAATAAGGGTATATTCCGATGATAGGGCAGAAATTTATCTCAATGGGAATTTAATAGACAACGACACCACAGAACATAATGCAACATATTGGAATAGAGAAATCGCGGTAGATCCAGGTCTTCTTAATAGTGGAGATAATATAATTGCCGTGAAATTATTCAACAATGATGATGAGAGTGCAAAATTTGATTTGGAATTTGGTATTGAGGAGAAGAGAAAGAAATTCATTGTTGTTATGACCGATGGTATTCCCACACATCATTGTGGAGATTGTGGAGGGTATCCAGGTTGTCCCGGGGTATGTGATGATACATCTGGAACCTGGGTAAGTGATTGTTATGGCACAATAAAGGATTGTACTGGAAACAATTGTTCGATAGCAATCAATGATTCCATATGTAGTTCTTGTAATGCGCATAATGAGTTAAATGCTACGGTCTATTCTATAGGAATCGGACCCGTGACTATTGGTTGTCCAAATGCCAACACAACATTAAGAGAAATTGCAAAATGTGGTAAAGGTGGGTATTGCGGTAGTGCAGACCCAAAGGAGGTGGAGAATTGCTATCTAAACTTTGCGGAGAATATAGTGAATGTCACTCTTATAGAGCAGGTTTTTAATATTTCAGGAAATTTATCGATGGACAATATAATTTATCCAGACTCATATATAAGGATTTATACAACTCTTGCGCCATATCTTCTATATGGAGAAACACTATTGACTTATGAGAGTGGCAGATTTGGCAATAATATAACAAATGGCTCATTCTTTATTCCTTTAAATGCAAGACCCGTAAATGTAAGAATCACCTCATACTCTGGACCATACTGGACGGATAAGTTATTCATAAAGAATAAAACCACGGGAATTTGGATTGATGTTTATGATTTAAGTGATTACGGCAGTAAGTATGAACTCTTGGGGGATCCTTACATTGTCAATATTCCCGCTGAAGATGTTGAAACGGGATGGAATTATATAAACATAAGCACCGGAAAAAGTCCAAGTGAGCCCACCGGAGGTTCTCCAGATGACAGAGCAATATGTTCTGTTGCTATGAAGACGATGATTGGATATGGTGAGCCGGCATTCACATCAGAGGGCTGTAATTGGACCGTTGAATTCTATGACAATACATTTGCAACAATACCTGTCCCGACAGATTACACCGGGGGGATGCTCTGCAATTATACGAATTCATCAATTTATTACGATAATAGCAGTGCGGTTCAGGATGCCGCATTTAGATTATTCTCACAGTTAGATATTATGCCGAGGGATGGAAGATTGGATATGAAATTAAACCCGGATAGTGTGGTAGCAGATGCAAGGGTTGTTGGAGGTGTGAGGTCATTATGGGGTCCGGTGAGAATTAAATTAATTGTTTGGAAGTAAGATGGAGATAAAATTTGGACATTATAAGAAGGGGTATTTTTTCACAATATCAACAATAATCTTAATAATTCCATTAATATATCTTGTTTCATTCTACTCTCAATTTTCTCAATCGCCAGTGGATGATACCATCGCCAGGATAAGGTGTGATGAACTCCATTATCTTATCGAAGATCTTAATAGGGATATGAGTAGAGCTGTTACGATATTTGGTAGGAGAGCGGCAGTATATGCGATAGATTATGTTGTAAGTAATGGAACTCCATTGGCAGATTACGAATTTACATGCACTTCTCTATGCCCAGTTGATTGCAACACATTTTTTTTCGAGAATAATGGTTCCTCTGCGGCGATAGCGGAATTGGTGCTTTGTGGAACATTAAACGGAAATCCCATAACATATATGCAGAATCACACATTACCCAGATGGATAGATATGATGATAAATTATTCAAAGAGTAGGAATTTTATACTTGATATCGATATCTATGATGTAAAGGTAGTTCCGCGGGATGCGTGGCATTTTTCTATAATAATCTATCTTAAAATAAGGATAAAGGATAGGTATGGTCTGTGTTCATATGCTGAGAGAATAGTGAGTGTCATGTCCAACACTTCCATAATTGGCTTAGAGGATCCCTTATATGCACTAAATACCCAAGGACCCATAATAAAGCACATCGAAAATTGCGCCTTTGATATAGATAAATTTGTGCCATTTCCACGAGAGGGTGAAGATGGTATCGGGATTGGGGGTGGAAAGGTTATCTTATATAGCGATATTGGGGGTAATAAAAATTCTCTATGTAATTTCTGTAATACAACATCTGCTGATGAATTAGGAGAGTATATATTAGTTATGGACACCATTTCCGCCTGGGGCCCGGGGGAATGTAAATTTGACTGTGGCGAGGCTTTATTAGAATCTTACTTTAATGCATCCTCACCAAAACACTTTGGAGGAGTAATCGAGTATGATTCGGGAGTAAATACGATGACTGCAAACTGTGATGTGACAATTCCATGGGTCTCTGGAACCGGGGATCTGGGTCTAAGAAATGGATATTGCGTAAAGATTAAAAACTTGAATATGAGTGTTGGTTGTGAGATTCATTGGGTTATGAATGGAACATGTAGCGATACAATAAATACATCATGTTATTCTGTAAGCGATGTTTCGAGATATAATTCAAAATGTCCCAACAACATTCAAAATGGCCCGAGCTTCTTTGACCGCTTAGATGGAAATCTAAATCTCTCAGAAAAATATGTTGAACATGCAACCCAGTATTTTAATGAGGAGGATATTGGAATAGAATCCTTCGTGAATCCATTTAAATTGGAGTATTATGCACAATACTATAATATAACCCTATATCCAGATGCAACCTGGGTCGATTACTTGTATTGGCAAAATGTCTCGGGGTGTGATGTATATGGAGTTTGTGAGGTAGACAACATATCTTTTTCGCTAACCTGTCAGCACTCGTATAAGTATGGATTAGATTCCGAATGTGCAGAGATGCTGAAGTGTCCAAATTGTCCTAAGTATGTTTCACTGACAAATTGTAAATTTAATTGCGGTTTTGCACTTTGTGATGTTAAATTTGATTTAACTATTAGAAATACCACCGGAGACTTTATGAATTTGTCATCAACTCCAAGGCTTACAATCCAGAGAATAGTCTTTGGAGTAACAATTGAGAATACTGTAAATATGACTCGTATAGGAGCGGGAAGATATGAATATAACTTAAGTAATGTATTGAAAAGTAGACATATTAGAGGTAATACAACTGTAATTGAGGATGGGTGTCCAATTATTGAAAATTCAACAACATATGTTAGAGTATGGAACTTATCCAGCTGTCCATAAATTACATAAAATTATAAAATAAATTAAAGAAGAGAGAAATGTGAAATCAAAAGGCTATGTAATGACCCTGGATGCGATAGCGGCGTTCATATTTGCAATAATAATAATTACTGCAGTCTTTAATATTCAATTTTCAAAGACTTCTAGGACGGAGATTCTTGAGTTCAGGAATCTTCATTATGCATCGGAAGATGCGTTAGATGTATTAAATAAGAGGGGAATTCTAGATCAGATAGCAACATATTGGGCCATAAATTCAACTCCCAACTCGGAGGAGATGATTAATGCGTCAAATCTTGCAAGAGAATATCTGGAGAGGCTACTACCAGAGGGAGTGGGTTATAAATTACTTGTAGAGAATGATGAGATAGCAAATTCGAGTTGGAATCCAAACAGAACAAAAGAGAGTGAAGCAACGATCAAGATAAATTCTGAGAGGCTTCTTGTGGGGTATGCAAAGGGTTTGCCTGTTCGTGGTTTAGTTGCGAGGGCATCTCTAAATAGCATAAATGAAAAGATTACCTCGGCATATCTGTACTTTGGAGGGTTTGTCGGTCAGGGCAATATATCAAGGGAATTATTTCTGCCGAACGGCAGTAATATAATTAGTGCCTATATGGAAATGAATGTGGGAGATAGATTTAAGTTATATATAAATGGTCAGGAATGTGGTGAATTCACACCTTCTGGCTCGGGAATGATGGCAAATATCAAGGAAAATATAACCATTTGTAAGAATCTCATATATAAGAGGGGTGATGATGCAAATATATTCCAGATAAGGTTTACTCGGGGGAGTATAGAAAGCCATTATATTGGTGGTGGTTTTATCGAAGTTACCTATAATACCTCCATAATGGATACATCTCCAGAAACGGGAGTGATGAGATTCTATTTCCCAGAAATTCATGGAATAATTAATTATTATTCCTCATTCTATGTTCCAGGATGGGTAAATGAAATGACATTGAATATTTCTTTCATAAATAATTTCACGACATTTCTTACTATTGGTGATAGATTAATATTCAATGTAAATGGTAACACAACTAAGCAAACAATAGTCAATTCCTCAGCTCAACTACTCGGACTACTTGGCTCATCTGCAGTAAGTGAAAAGACGGTTCCGATAAGAATAGGAACTGGAGGAATTTCCTATAATGTTACATCACCTAGAGGAAATGCAGATGTTGTTTTGATTACTGATCTCTCTGGGAGTATGAGATGGCGAATTGGTTATAATGATGCCACTCCCGGGGTTATAAGGGATTGTGATGACCCCCATTTATATGATCCCGACACAAGGAGAATTAGTCTTGCAAAGTGTCTAGATAAGGACTTTGTAAATATTATTCTGAATGCAACTGGGAATAGGGTGGGTCTGGTGGGATTTACTAGCAGTGCAAATACTTGGATCCATGAATTGAGTGATGATAGAAATTCATTGATTAATGAAATAGATAGTTATCCAAATAATCCCTCTGGTGGAACTTGTGTATGTTGTGCAATAAATAGGGCAATCCAACTCCTTAATCAGGGTAATGTTTTAATTCCCCGAGGGAGTGGTAATTGGCGATATCATATTGAGACAGGATGTGGGAATAGTTGTGATCCAACAACTACCCCTGCGGGATGCGATATAACAAATTGGCATACCGCTAGCTTTGATGACACCTCTTGGTCAATGACGACACTACCTATAGTAAGGACATGGTACAGTAACAGGGTCGTCTATTTTAGGAGACATTTTGTTTTAAGCTCCACCGCGGAGAGTGATGGAACCCTATATATCCGAAATAGAAGAGGTGTAGAGTGTTATTTAAATGGAAATTTTATTGGAGGTGATACGGGTTGTTCATGGGGAAGCTACTGGGACAATATATGGAACGTGCCCGCCAGTTATTTCAATCCACCAGGACAGGATAATGTACTCGCATGTAGAGTGAGATGTGGAAGGTGGTGGAGCAGGAGGGGTATAGAATTCGATGCTATGCTAACAGTTCCCTCATCGAGTGATAAGTACATAATTGTTATGACAGATGGAATCACTGGTTTTCATTGTGGTATTTGCAATTATAATCCAGATTGTGATTGCTCTGGAACCTGTAGTAGTACTTCTGGTACTTATGACTGTGGAGGAAATCCATCAGATTGTACTGGAAGTCAGTGTGATTATGCAATAAATGATGCGATATGCAGTTCAAAGAGAGCAAGAGAGGAGTTGAATGCTACGGTTTATTCTATAGGATTTGGTCCCATAGCGGAGGGGTGCCCAAATGCAAATAGAACATTGCTTGGTATTGCAAATTGTGGAAATGGTTCATATTATGGAAGTCAAAACGCGTCAGAGTTGGCTGAGATTTATAGAGGAATTGCAAGCATCATAGTAAATGCGAGTTATGAGTCACAAACACTTGTATTGATGAGTGGAACGTGCAAAAATGTAACTAATGCAACCCTTTATGGTTATCCAATTTCTTATATCGAATTTAGATACGATCCAATTAATGTTTCTGAATACGGTAGTATCTCTATAACAAAGAAATCTAGTAGATTTAATGATGCTGAAAATTGCACGGGACATGTCTTCATACCTTCTGGAGTCAATGTCACCGAGATGAAAGTAACATCCTATTCTTCAGAGTATTGGACAGATTTTTTAGCAGTAAATAATAGTGATGGCTATCTTGAATTCTATAAGTTGTGGCAACAGTATCCAGGGGTCAATTATACAGCCCTCGGGGATCCATTCATCGTTAATGTTCCGGACCCGGAGGTGACAATAAATCCCGGGGAATACAATAATATAACCGTAGAGACCGGGAAATCACAAAATGAAAGAACGAATTGTTCCGTTGATGATAGGGCAATCTATACAATTAGGGTTAAAAGCCAGACTGGCTATGGAAATGTTTTTTCAAATAGTAAGGGGTGTGTATGGAATATTGAATTCTATGATGGTAGTTTTGCAAATAATGTCAGAATTCCAACATCATATCCCGGCAATGCAGAATGTAATTATACAAGTTCATCGATCACATATCCATCAGATGATGCAATGAGCGATGCGGTGTTTAGATTATTCCAGAGTTTAGATTTAGATGACGATGGAAGAGTGGATATAAAGTTTAATCCCCAAAGTGTTGAATTTGAAACGGCCAATGTTGGAGGTGTGAAGTCATTATGGGGTCCAGTTGTAATTAAATTAATAATCTGGAAATAGTAAAGATGGATATGAATTTTAAAAATTTTAAATTAAGGGATAATAGAAGGGCATTCTTCTTTACAATATCGGTGATATTGCTAATTATTCCATTACTCTTTTTGATAACATTCTACCTAAATATTCGTGAAACCTCAACCAAGGATGCAATTTCAAGAATGAGATGTGATGAGTTACACTACCTTGTTGAAGATATAAGGAAGGACCTCAGCAGAGCGGTTACGATATTTGGTAGGAGGGCAGCAGTATATGCGGTAGACCATGTTGTAAGTAATGGAATTCCACTGGCAGATTACGAATTTACATGCACTTCCCTATGCCCAGTTGATTGCAACACATTTTTTTTCGAGAATAATGGCTCCTCTGCGGCGATAGCGGAATTGGTGCTTTGTGGGACGCTCTATGGAGAAAATGTGACATATATGGTAAATCATACAATGAATGAATGGATAGATAGAATTATTGAGAAGGGTAAGGAATTACATTTTAATATCAGTATGAAAGTCGATAGTATAAATGTAGTTCCAGAGGATGCGTGGCATTTTCATTTGATAATAAACACAAAAACAGAAATTTATGATGAATCTGAACTCTGTCACTTCTCCAATAAAATAATTTCGATAACATCAAATACAAGCATAATTGGCTTAGAGGATCCGTTATATGCACTAAACACGGGAGGGCATATCTTCAAGCAGATCATTCCTTGTAATGCAGATTTAAGATTAACCGCAGTGGCGGGATGCAGTAAAACGGATAGTGGATACGGAAATTTCACTGGAGAGGTAATATTTTATTCCTCATTCACCGGTTTGAATGACCTTGCAGATTACTGTAATGAGACATCCCAAGAGATTCTTGGTCAGCAGGTCTTGGTTGTTGATCAGGCATGGGGCACTGTATGTAATAACCAGAGGGTAGTAGATTGCTTGAATGCAAGCCAACCAAAGCACTTTGGTGCATTAATACTTTACGAATCCGCATCTGAGTCTAATGTATCAAGTTGTATGCCGAGCATTCCTTGGATATCTGATACCGGCGAGATGGACAATCAAACGCCATATGGGGGTGGTTCAAGAAAGCCGGGATGTGATGATGCAATTATAACAAATGGCTCATGCATTGCGATAGTCAATGATCCGAGTTGTAATCTGCATTATGTGTATATTGCATACGATATTGAAGATATAAACACAACATGCTATTATGTTAGCAATATCTCAAGATACTCATTAAATTGTACACCATCATACACAGATGGACCGAGCTTCTTTGACCGCTTAGATGGAAATTTAAATCTCTCAGAAAAATATGTTGAGCAAGCGCTTCGATACTTTAATAATTCTGAAATTGGAATAGAATCACTTGTAGATTTTATGGAGTTGGTTAGATATAGCTCCGTATATCCAGAAATAAAAATATATGAGAATGCGAGTTGGATAGATTACCTATATTGGCAGAATGTATCTGGTTGTAGGGTTTTAAGGTCTTGTCCATACTTAGGTTACGAATTTAATCTAGATTGCCAGCATGCTCATTCTCTTGGAATTGGAACAACATGCACATCAGTAGATGAGAGTTATTGCCCAACAGAAATCTGCGTTGATTGTATTGACCAAGACAACGATGGATTAGAGGACTGGAATGACCCAGATTGCGGTGCATATTTCTCTTCAGGATGTGGCGAGGTTCATTATTGTGATCCTTCAGATACTGACATATGTCCCACATGCGATACTCCAATGCCACCAGAAATTCCAGACAATAGTTCAAACTATTGTAATTATTATGGCTTCAACACAACAGAATGGCACCTCTATAGAATAGTTCCGGACATTACTGGAAGGTTAATAATAAACTTTAGTGGCACAGGGAAAATGCCTCCAGGAAATCTGTATAGAAGTGATTTATCTCTATATAATTATTCTGATTTAGGATGCACATCACCATCAATTGCCACATATCAATTAGAACCAAGTTATGGTGTGGAATTCTGTGTAGAGGCTAATAAGACCTATATAATTGCAATTGATGTAGATTCGAATAACTGTACGCATTATGGCCATTATTTATTGAACACGACAATTGTGGCAGATCCCATCTGTTAATACCATAAAATCGTTAATAGCAGAAGATAGCACACATCTACACATTTATAACTCGTAAATCAATAAATTTTATATAACACAAAATGGATCTGATAAGGGGTAGACATATAATTCCCAGCAATACAGAGGAATTCCTAAGGATATGTAAAAGTCTTGATAAAGCATTTACTGGAGCCATGAGGCTTCTCGGAGAAATCAATGGCGATATATATCAAGCAGATTTACTAATAAAAGAAGGGAAGATAATTGCAGCATCACTTGATGATTTGAATAAAGGGACCACAATTCTTAAGGAAGATGCATTAAGTGAAATTAGGAGCAAAATGATTGGTGTTAGAGGGAGATTAGATGTTTATGAATTTGACGAAGAAGATATGAATGAAACAATTGCAAACAATACCGATGCAATTCTAAGTCCAGAATCTATTGTTCCTCTATCATCCCTGGGAGTAAGACTGGTCCCCATAGAGAAGAAAGAAAGTGAACAGAAGAAGCGCGATTTTATCTTTCATTTTGGTTTTGGGAAATCCCGCAGCCCAGAATCAAAATATGAGTTAGAGAGGAAAATTGATCTGGATACATTAGAAAGGCGAGAGAGTAGGAGTATAAGTTCCATTGTACCTGGACTTGAGAGGATGTCCTCGGAGGAAATGACAGAGATATCGAGGAGAAAGATGGAGAGATTGGAGGAATTGAAGAGAAGGCACATGCTTGCGAAGAAGAAGATAATGGCTCAGAGAGAGCATATTAGTATCAGAGAGGGTGAAAAGATTCAAACACCTATTGATAGATTCTTCAGCCTTGTAAAGAAATATAAGAGGATAAGAATTGATGATAATCTCGCCAAGAAATTAGGTGTTAGTAAGACGCAGATTGAGGAATGGGCGATGATACTTGAGGAACATAAATTGGTTGAGTTGCATTATCCGGCAATTGGCGAACCCGAGATTAGGATTGTTGAGGGTAATGAATGAATTTCTATTAATGTTTTTATATTGCTATGTTAATAAATTTTAATAAAATGAGTAATGGCGATATTATTTCTCGACAATTGGAAGATTCTGACATAAATGAGATGAAGAAGGCAATTGAAGAAAAATTACTTGAGAGTTATTTCATAGAATCAGAGGGTGTTAAGATTGAGATAAATATAATATCTAAGGAACATATACCGATCTACAAATTAATTATTCCGGAGATGGATGTTGCGACGATGGCACTTCTTGATGATATAAAAGAGAAGTTGATTGGTGCTGTGGAGGTAAATCCATCCGAGATATTTGACCCAAAATTGTTGAATGAATTGAAAAATGAATTAAAGAAAGATGCAAGCACATTAATCGATGAAGAATTGCCAAATCTATCCCAGGAATTAAAGGATCACTTTATCGTTACCATAATACATGAACTTCTCGGCTTAGGTGATATAGAATTCCTATTAGATGATGACCAAATAGAGGAGGTTGTTGTAAATTCTGCAAAGGAACCGATAAGAATCTACCACAAAAAGTATGGTTGGTTAAAGACAAATCTAAAGCCAAAGTCGGAGGCACAAATTTCAAATTATGCGAATATAATTGCAAGAAGGGTTGGAAGGGAAATCACAACACTAAATCCATTACTCGATGCACATTTAATGACAAAGGATAGGGCAAATGCAATTCTCTCGCCAATATCAACAAAAGGCAACACAATTACAATAAGAAAATTTGCTCGTGATCCATGGACCGCAACCGATTTTATTAAAAATAATACTGTAAATTCAGAAATTCTGGCGTTAATATGGCTCTGTATTCAATATGAAATGAATATGATAATCTCCGGAGGAACCGGCTCTGGTAAGACATCATTCCTCAATGTTTGCATGCCATTTATTCCTCCAAATCATAGGATAATATCAATAGAGGACACTCGTGAATTACAATTACCAAAATTCCTTTTTTGGTGCCCGCTCACAACGAGACCGCCAAATCCAGAGGGCAAGGGGGAGGTAACGATGCTCGATTTGGTTGTAAATTCATTGAGAATGAGACCGGACAGGATAATAATGGGGGAGATAAGAAAGCAGAGGGAGGCTGAGGTTTTGTTTGAGGCGATGCACACCGGACATTCAGTCTATGCAACACTGCACGCAGATACATGCGAACAAACAATAAACAGACTTGTGAATCCGCCAATAAACATTCCCGAGAGCATGCTTGGTGCGGTACATCTGAATGTCGTCATGTTTAGGGACAGGAGAAGGGGTATAAGAAGAGTCTTCGAGATTGGGGAATTTGTGGAGGAGGTCGGCGAGTATAGAAGGGTAAGTTATCACCCGAGAATACTCTATAGATGGGATCCAAGAACGGATACCATAGTCCCAGAAGAGCAGGAGAGTATCTCATTGTATGATAAGATCAGCGCCCACACTGGGCTTACTCATGAGGAGATAAATGCCGATATTGAGATGAAGAAGAGGATTCTTGAATGGATGGTTGAGTATAATGTCAGTAAAATAGATGATTTGGGGAGAATCATGAACATATACTACACAAATACAGAAAGCTTAATTGAAGTTGTC
>Ga0190363_1000226_pt1 | contig 32214 bp, 35 predicted proteins | sample 48721867_MG_FD_161272 | JGI IMG/M metagenome (GOLD analysis project Ga0190363, IMG submission 161272) | Hydrothermal vent microbial mat bacterial communities from Southern Trench, Guaymas Basin, Mexico - 4872-18-6-7_MG | ecosystem: Environmental > Aquatic > Marine > Hydrothermal vents >... | reverse complement strand
GAGAAGGAAGAACAAAGGGATTCGGCATAATATTAAAAGTATTCTAAATTAAGATAAAGCTAGATCCCTAAAGAATTTAGCAGCCTCTGCTGGATTTTCAGCATTGAAAATGGATCGCCCAATAATGAAATATTTTGTTCCAGCTTCTAAACACGCCTTTATTCTCCCACCCTGTACTCCAATGCCCGGTGAGAATATTGGAACCTTACCTTGAAGAATGCTTGAAATTATTTTAATTTTCTCAGGATAAGTTCCACCAACAATCGCACCATCAGCATTCCATTCAAGAGCCCTTCTTGCGAAAAGCTCATACAAGAAAATTTCTCTACCAGACACGGGATCCTTAACAAGTAATTCATAGCTTTCAGGAGCAGCTTTATGGGTAGTATATACAAGCAAAATAATGCCTCTTCCACCATATTCCTTTGCAACTTGAAATATTGGTTCTGCTCCTTGAGCCCAACCAATTATTGGATTAATAATCATTGCATCAAAACCAGCCTCAAAATAATGACGAGTAGCCCATGCATTAGTATGCCCAACATCACTTAACTTACAATCCATTATCACGGGCAAACCAAAATTATGAGCTAAATCAATGATCTCTTTAACTCCATAATAAAGTCCAAGTGGAAGTAAGAGTTGCATATTTATCTTAACACCGCAAATATATGGACTAACGTCTCGAAGAATTTTAATAGCTCTACTTTTTAACTGTTCCTGAGTTAAATCTCTAGGTAATGCTGAAGGATCTAAGGCTAAAATAATTCTACTATTCTTCTCAAGAGAAACTCTATTAAGCTCATCCTTAAACACAACTAACACCTCAAACCTTAAAACCTAATTTAGTTGAAAGTAATTTAAAGTTAACTGTAAAAACGAGTTCAATAAGCTGAGATAAATTTAAGAAAAAGGAGACAAGTAATATAATGGGCGATGAAGAGGGCTGGTATTTCCAAGTTAACCAATGAAGAATGACACCAAAGCTGAGCCCCTCAAATTAACAATAAAATAGAAAGCATATTATCCATCAAGATTTACTAAACATAGGGGAAAATATGGTGGAAATTGAGATAAACAAAGATGTAAAACGAGAATTTGAAGGCATTTCTCTCGGAATAGCTTTAATCAAAAACATCCACGTAGAAAAGGACAATGACAAATTGAAAGCAAAAATGAGAGAAATTGAAGAGAAAATTAGAAAGCAAATTAAAATCGAAGATTTAAAGGCAATGCCCTTAATTAAAGCGTATAGAAAATTTTATTGGAGAATAAAGATTGACCCCACAAAGCAAAGACCTTCCGCAGAAGCATTAATTAGAAGAATATTAAGAGGCAAAAACATTCCACATATAAACACAGCAGTAGATGCCTATAATTTAGCTTCAATTGAAACACAGATACCAATTGGAGCATACGATTTTGACAAAATAAAGGAACCATTAATTCTAAGATGGTCAAAGCCGGGAGAAAAATTTAAGGCAATTGGTGAAGAGGAAGAAGAAGTTGAGAAACAACTAGTAATTTCAGATGCTGAAAAAATAATAAACCTCTATCCTCACAGGGATGCAGATGAAACAAAAATAACTAGAGAAACAAAAAATGTTTTAATTGTAGCTTGTGGGGTACCCAATGTTCCATTGAAAAAAGTTTTAGAAGCTACTGAAAAAGCAGCGGAAAACATCACTAAGTACTGTGGAGGAAAAGTAGTAGAAATTAAGACGATAACTTGAACCAATTCTTTAATTACTTTGTATTACAATAATTTTTTAGGTGTTATTATGAAGAATGATAGAATTCGTGAACCACCTCTACCTCCAATTGAACCATTTATCTACGACGCGCATTGGACAGGAGATATACTCAAACTTTTAATGCACATCGTTAAAAAACAAAATGAAATAGATAAGAAGCTCGATGAAATAATTAAAAAACTCGATAAAATTCTAGAATCTAAGTGAAGAAAGATTAAATGAATCTTCGTTTTTTAATGTATTTACCTGTTATAGGAATATGTCTACCACATCTAGGACACCTACTATCTGAAGTAACTCGATAATCTACAACAGTATAACCATACCTCTTTATAAGCAATTCACCACATTCAGGGCAATAGGTATTTTCATATGAATGACCGGGAACATTTCCAATATAAGGATAATTCACTCCTAATTTTTTAGCTAGATTATATGCAAATTCTAATTTTTCAATTTTAGTAGGAGGATTATGAAACTTATATGCAGGATAATATCGTGTAAAGTGTATAGGAGTATCAGGTCCAACCTCCTTTAAATGTCTCTCAATAATCCATCTAATACATTCTTCATCATCGTTAACACCAGATATAAGCAAGTTCACCATCTCTACATGAATACCCATTTGCTTAGCTTCCCTAGCATTTCTCCAAACATACTCAACATCAAGTCCACCGCAATATTTTTTATAAACCTCATCATCTCCCTTAATGTCAATTTTCAATCCATTAAGACCACTATCCTTCAAAATCTTAAGTGCTTCAAATGTCATGTACCCATTACTCACATAGGTGTTATAGAGTGAAAACTTGGATGCAAGCTTAAAGGCATCTACTGAAAATTCAAATAGCATGGTTGGTTCTGTAAAACTTACACATAATCCATCATCTCTACTAGATAAAGCCTTTCTAACAATTTTTTCAGGAGAAACAAAGAAAGCTGTTCTAGGATTGGGTGGCTGTTTGCTTAAATGCCAATTTTGACACCAAGGACAATTAAAATTACAACTCCAAGTGGAAAAAGTTAAAGCCGTTGATCCAGGCCAAAAATGAAAGAAGGGCTTTATTTCTATAGGTCTACTCTCAATGGCATTCAAATCACCATAAACTAGCGTATACAAGACCCCATTAATATTAACCCTAGTTCTACAGAAACCAAATCCTCCTCTAGGAATATTACACCTTCTTTCACATAGATTGCATTGTACAACATCATTACGCTTGGACTCATATAAAAGAGCCTTTCTTACAGTTGGATACCTTAAATAACTTTCATCATACATGTCAAGTAAACCATCACTCTCTAAATAAATAAGTTTATAGCTTAAACTCGATGGTTTCATATTGAGAATACTAAATGGTGAAAATGTAATGGAAACTATTATTAGAGAAAATGATAATGTACTGTTGTATTTAACAAAGAAAAGAACATACCTTGTAACAGTAAAACCTGATAAAACTCTTCACACGCATAGAGGATATATTAAACTTGATGAATTAATAGGGAAAAAATATGGTGAAACAATTAAAAGTCATCTAAATACAGACTTCATTATATTGAAACCTACAATAAGAGATTACATCTTAAAATTCACAAGGAAAACTCAGATAATATATCCTAAAGACATTGCACTGATGATATTTTATAGTGGTATTGGTCCAGGAAGCAGAGTTGTTGAAGCTGGAACAGGGACAGGAGCACTTACAAGTGCACTCGCACACTATATTAGACCGACTGGAAAAGTCTATAGCTACGAAATTAGAGAAGATTTTCTCTTAAATGCAAAGAAAAATTTAGAAAAGGCAGGTCTCATCAATTATGTTGAATTAAAATTAAAGGATATAACTGAAGGAATAGATGAAGAAAATGTTGATGCAGTATTTTTAGATCTAGCGACACCATGGTTAGTGGTTCCTCATGCACGTAAAGCTCTAGCTGAATGGGGAACCTTTGTAAGCTTTAGCCCTACAATCGAACAAATAGTAAAAACAGTTAAAGCATTAAGGGAAAATGATTTTATAGCAATAGAGTGCATGGAATGTTTAATGAGAAGAATAATGGTTAGTCCAAGTGGTACAAGACCAGAATCCCGCATGATTGGACACACAGGTTATATTATATTTGCAAGGAAAACTCTGAGGGAGAAAGCATGAAGAAAAATATAGAGATACTGCCAATAGCATTGCTACTTCTTTTAATCTTAACATCTATACCACTAATTGTAAATGCAAATGACCTGTCAACACATGAACAGAAAGGAGGAACATACAACTATACAATAACAGTCAACGATGAAGGAGAAGCACATATAGAAATAGAATATTCAACATCTATGAATAGAGGAACATCATGGGTACTAGTACCAAAAAACTTCACCCCATGGGAATACCAAGTAATTAGGGGAGAAATAATAGATTATAGTATAAGCGACGCATATGCATCAAGCGAAGAGAAATATGTATTCTATAATAATTTCACATTCAACTTTGCTGGAAAACATGGATTTAAACTTCTAATCACATATAATATGAATTATGGATCAATAATAGTTGAACCAAGAGGCTTCTTCTACTCACCCCAAATAGGATTCAGCACAAAAGATGAAGCAACAATTTTCGTTAGATTCCCTAAATCAGCTAAATTAAAAGAAGAAGCAATGCTACCAAAACCAGAAGCCATCTCTGAATATGACGAATATTTTGAAGTTACCTTCAAAATAAAAACAAATTTAGCAAGAATAGCCATCGAGTATACGATAGATAAACCATTAAATAAAACAATAATTGAAAATGACATCTTCCATATAAAAACACCAACTAGATACATTGACTTAGCTGAGCGACTATTACACGCATATGAGAAAGTTTATGAAAATATGACTGAAATTTTTGCAGTAAACTTAAGTGATGTAGAGGTAGAATTTTTTGCCCCAACATTAGAAGATTTATGGATTGCCGGTTTCATACCATTCAATGGAACACATTTAGGTGAAATAAACTTAAACTTATTCTTTGTCAGAACTGCAGTGGGATACTGGGAACAAATTGCCATTCATGAATTAGTACATCAATTCGTATGGACTGCTGGAATTTCACCAAACATACTCTGGTTCCATGAAGGCTTAGCAGAATATATAAGCTATGAACTAACTTTAAGAGCTGGATGGACAGGGGCAGAAAGCAAAAGAGAGGAACTTGAAGCACTAGCTGAAAACCTTAAACCTAATCTTGGCTTCATTCAAAAATGGCGGCCAGGAAAACAGGATAGCAATATTATAGCATATTATGCAGCATCATACCTCATCGTAAAGGAAATAGCAGAAGAAAACGGAGGACTAGAGTTCTACAAATGCTTCTTTAATAAAATAAAGAGTTTAGGAAACATAACAACAATAGACACATTGATACACTATCTCAGCTCTTGCTCAAAAACAGATTTAACATCAAAATTTGCTAAATGGGGATTCAACATCGTGGATATATACATAGTCCAAGAAGCCATAAAGCAAGGAAAGAAAATAGTAGAAGAACAATTACCCATAGCTCAGCCATGGCTATTTATAGCTAAAAAATTACTAGAACAAGCTGAAAACGCTCTTAGACAAGGCGACTTAAAAACAGCCATAATAAAAGCATCCATTGGAGAAACAATAGCAAAAACATCTTTAACATTAACAATAATAACTATAGCCGCCATCATATTACTAGTCTTAAGGAGGATTAAATATGAAGAAGAAATCAAATTATGAAGAAATAAGAATTATAGGATTGAGAGGTATTCCAATCATAAAAGAAGGAGACGACATAGGCAAGATTATATGTGATGCGGCAAAGGAACAGCACATAGACATAGAAGATGGAGACATAATTGTAATTGCCAGCAAAATCGTATCTAAAGCTGAAGGACGTCTAATACATCTAGATACAGTTACACCATCAACCTTCGCACTTAGAGTAGCCGAGTTAACTGGAAAAGACCCCAGACTCGTCGAATTAATTCTTCAAGAAAGCAATAAGATCGTAAAAATGAAGGGAAGACACTTGATTATGGAAACTAGACATGGATTTGTATGTGCAAATGCAGGTATTGATAGATCAAATGTTAAAGGTGAAAAAGAAATAGTATCGCTCTTACCAAAGGACCCAGATGCTTCAGCTCGCAAAATCATGGAACGTATAGGAGAACTGACAGGTAAAAAAGTTGCAATTATAATTTCAGATACATTTGGAAGAGCATGGAGAAGAGGACATGTTAACTTTGCAATTGGAATAGCGGGAATGAAGCCAATAAAAGAGTACATAGGGCGATCAGATATGTTTGGATATACCTTAAGAGTAACTCAAATGGCAGTAGCAGATGAATTAGCAGCCGCAGCAGAGTTAGCCATGGGAAAAGCAGACGGCATTCCAGTTGTAATAATTAAAGGATACGACTATCCTAAAGGTGAAGGAACAACTCAAGAACTAATATACCCTGAAGAAAAAGACTTATTTAGATAACTTTCTAATTGCTTCTTTAACCATATTTAAGCCGGTTAACGCAAGTTCCTTAGCATAATTTGCATCCAAACTTTCACTAAAAACTCTAAACACAGGCTCAGTTCCAGAAGGCCTTAATAAAAGCCAGCTATTATCATCAAAAATAATTTTTAATCCATCAATATCAATGATCTCTTTATAATCAAAATCTAAGACTTTAACCTTAAGATAACTTAACACTCTCTCTTTAATCTCATTAGGACAAGAAACCTTATACTTAACTTGATGAAACCTTGGAAACATTTCTACAGCCCTACTCAAAGTATGATACTTAGACAGTATTTCAAGTAACTTACCAAGTGCAAGTACAGGATCACCATAAAGAATATTTTCTGGCCAAATATATTTCCCAGATTCCTCAAATGCAAAAACACAACTATTTAGAGACTTAATAGAAGAAGCAATTTCAGGAGGACCAATTCTTGTAAAATGAACATTACCATTCAATTCTTTCGTAACATGTAAAATTAGATTTGAAGTATTAATTGGACATACTATTATTCCACCACCTTTACGTAATAATTCCTCTCGAGCAAAAAGGCAACCAGCAATATCACCCCACAAAATCACACCCAAATCATCAATAAAGAGGCATCTATCCCCATCACCATCAGTAGCCAAAGCGAAATCAGCCTTAATTTTAGTTAATAACCTTGAAGTTGACTCTAGTAATTTAGGGTGCAAATCTGCTCCACGTCCAGGAAAATATCCATTAGGAAAATCATTAATGCAGAAAACTTTACATCCAAATTCCCTAGCAATGAAAGGAAGAAACATGGATTGTGCACTATTACATAGATCTAAGATTACTTGGCAACCTAAACTGTTAACAAGCTTCATATTAACAAGCCGAGTAACAGAATTTAAGTAGACTTCAAAGATTTCTTCAACACTAAGGCCAACTACTTTACCTAGACTAGTAGATGAATTATATTTAAACTCTTTAAATGTGAAGTATTCTAAAATTTTGCTTTCATCCCTACCTAGCTCAGCAGTATCACCATGAAAGAAAAGTACACCTCCAAATTGTGGTGGAACATGACTAGCTGTAATCATAACCGCTCCATCCAGCTTATAGCTTTTAACGACATGAAGAAGTGTAGGTGTAGGTATAACACCACAATCAACAACATCTACACCACCCGACAAAAGACCAGAAACACATGCCTCAAATAACATGCGTGAATGCAAGCGTACATCCCTACCAACAGCAACAGTTCCGGATCCGCCAATAAAAACTGCAAAAGCCTTTGAAAGCTTAACAACCAACTCTGGAGTTAAAAACTTATCAATCTCACCCCGAACACCAGAAGTACCAAAAAGCCTTGAAAAAGCCATATTTTACCCTACATAGTCTAAATAAGACATCTCAAATAAAACATCCGATTACCATGGAGGATTAATTGATAAGCCAATAATCAAGCCAAACATATAGACACACATAAGAAAGAAAACTAAATCAAAATCTAAAACCTTCAATACAAACATGAAAAGCAACAGCACAATTAAAATAAATGGATTACTCGTAATAGACAATAAAATGAAAAGAGAAATCGAAAAAATGAATATTAATAGTGAAAGTTTAATATTGATTTTAGCCCCTCAATTTTGAGACATAAAACGTATTTAAAGACTGTGGAAAAATGCTAGCCAAAGAAAAAAAGATCATAAAAATAGCAATAAAAACTATTAACCAAAATTTAAAGAAAGCACTACTACTATGGATAATATACTTCGACGTATTACTCATAATTTCAACAACCACCATAATTGGAGTATACTCAAGAACAGTAGTTGAGGAAAATCCAGCAGTCAAATGGATATTTAATAGAAATCCCTCGGAAGCCATAGTTCTATCACTAATAGTTAATGCAATTTACGCAACCCTATACATTATGGTCTGGCTAATATCCTTAGTCTTAAGTGCCATGTGCTTCAAGTCAACCTCCAGTAGAGAATTTAAAACAATGGAAAAAATAAGCATTCTATACCCAGCATTCACATTTTCAATGCTATTCTTAAACTTAATGAATGACATTTCAACATTATTCATGTGCAAATCAATTTTAGGCATAAACTATCTTCAATATCAAAGTATCTCAATACTACTAAGCATAACATATCTGTCAATATTCTATATAGCACTAATCTACCTCAAAACCAATAGTAAACTTGGGTGAAGACACCTCACAAAAAGGGACTAGAGAAGCAATTTAGTTCAAAAAGGAAACAAAATAGCAGAGAAAATGAAATTTAGCATGCTAATTTCCGAAAAAATGAAAAATAAAAACAAGAGAATAATTTAACTTAAAAACAACCAGTAAAAAAGAGAAAAAACTAAGAAATAAAGTGAGAAAATTAACTAAAAAGAAAATTTTCAGAGTAGAAAGCTTTTTAAGTAAGTTTGAATCTTTAAAAGAAACTAGGTGAGATGTACACTCAAATCTTGGTTGGGAGGGCGGTAGGTCGTCACATCTATGGAAGCCTCTATGGCTGTCCAAGAGAACTTTTAAGTAGCCATGAATATATTAAAGAAGTTGTTATTGAAGCAGTTAAAGCGGCAAAGGCAACTTTATGCCAAGTTGAAGCATATCATGTTGAAAATTATATTGCTGCCATAGCAATAGTGATGGAATCACATATAGCAATCCATGCATGGCCAGACCACAATTATGCAACAGTCGATGTATACACCTGTGGAGACACAGATACGGACGCAGCTTTTAACTACATAATAGAAAAATTGAAACCAAAGAAATACACAAAATATTTTGCAGATAGATCAAGCTAACCAATTCAACATTAGGAGGCAAACCATTGAAATCAGAGAAATATAGATGTATATATTGTGGAAAAGAAAGTGAAAAAGAAATATGCAATAAATGTTTAAGTGAAAGAGATGTCGAAAGAATAAAAAAGGAAACACTATTCAAAATCGATGGAATACTACCATTAAACATATTCAGAAAATTCCTCTTAATAGCAATAGCGAGAAACTTTCCATCCATAATGACAGAATACTTCAGTGGAAGAAATCTATTCCCAGAAATTGAAGGAAGAATAAAAGTTCACGCAGCAAAAAGAGAAATTATCGGTAGCTTCGAAATAAGAAGCGGAGAAATAGTTGACATTGTAAGAGCAGAGGATATACAAAAAATTTCATATAAAAGTAGAAGTAAATTAACAAGCCTAAAATGGAGATCAATATATAAAGAGAAGGGAGAAATCCATGGAATTGCAACAGTCTGGACATTAAAGAATCTTCATACAGCAGGAGTAAAACTAGAAACATTAACTATAAAACCAATAATATTAGGAAGAAAAATATTAGCCAAAGAACATTGAAAGAAGCCTCAATAGTGGTGTTGGATAAATACCTAAAACCACTGTGACAAGCGCTAAGATAAACATTGGAATAGTTACAAGTAGTGGAGCTTCATGAACTTCATCTAAATGCTCAGGTAGTGGTCCAAAGAATATTCTCCTAATAGTCCACAAGGCATATCCAGCAGTCAAAACAGTTCCCATCAATGCAACAATTGTTATCAGTAATCGAACTGCATTATGGGCTTCAATAGCTCCAGCAAAGGCCCCAGTGAAAATTAACCATTCACTCTGAAAACCATTAAGAGGAGGAGTACCAGCAATACCTAAGAAGCCAATCAAAGTAAATATCGTAGTTAAGGGCATTTTACTAGCTAAGCCACCAAGCCTCTTAATGCTACGTATACCATGGGTCTCAAGCATAATTGCACCAGCCATCATGAAGAGAATAGCCTTACACGTACCATGACTAACATAGTGAAACATTGAACCACTAATTCCTTGAGGATAACTACTTGTAATTCCAAACAATAAATATCCCATCTGAGAAACACTTGAATATGCTAATAATCTCTTTATATCGTCCTGAGCCAAAGCCATGATGCCACCATAAATCATAGTAATCAAAGCCAAAACACTAAATACCAAGCTAAATTGCTCGAAAACTTCAGGGAATAATATATAGGCTAATCTAACTAAAGCATAGCCTCCAAGTCCAATCATAGCAGGAGATAGGAGGGCACTAATTGGAGTAGGAGCCTCTGCATGTGCATCGGGAAGCCATGTATGTAGAGGAACAATAGCCATCTTCACTGCAAATCCAAGAAACATTGCCAAAACAACCCATCGTAGAAATCCTACTGAATGAGAACCCTCATGAACCAATGACAATAGTACTGGTATATCGAAGGTTCCAAAGGCCGCATAAACAGCCAATATACCTGCAAGTAGAGACAATGCACCAATATGAGTATAAATGAAATACTTTAGGGCTATCTTCTCTCTCTCACCATAACCCCAAATGTTAATTAAAGCCCACGAAGGCACCAGCATCAATTCCCAGAAGAAGTAAAACTGAATCAAATTTGTTGACATAGCAGTACCAAGCATACCGACCGCATACAGGAGATATAATGCATAATAGGCACCATGACCAGATCCACACTCACCCAACTTATGCTCCATATAAGGCATCGAGTAGATTGCAACGACAGTACAAAGTAATGCTATTGTAAATATAATTGGTGTACTTAAACCATCAGCCATCAACCCAAAGTTTAAACCTACTGATGGAGCTAGTGGCCAAACTCCTAAAACAACTCCATTTTTCGACACATAGTTCACTAAGTATAATGTAACAAGGGTGGTGTAAGCTAATGGAAGAAAAGCAATCCAACCAGTTCTCCAACCAAGACGCTTACTAGAGCAATAAGCTATTGGAACAAAGATTAAGGGTACAACCAAGATTTGAGCAAGTAGATTTGCTGGGCCGGTCACATGACAACCTCCCAAATTAAGCGTCAACTAATTGCATTATGCAGTCTATACTAACCATATAAAACATTTATGCTAAACAAGATGATGCAAATTTATAAAATCAACATCAATTTTTAGCCTCTAGAATGACAGGAATTCTCTCATCAAGAATATGTTTAATTATTTCATCAACCCTTTCGAATAAACTCTTCGACACCATATTCATTTTAAGTGCCTCACAAAGTTTATCTCTATCCAGAACAGAAACATTATCCTTATAATCAACGCAAACATCAACTTCTAAATCAACATATCTAATAAAATTCGAGTAAATCTCTATTGGAGTATTAATATTGATGTAAGCACCCTTAAACTTACCTTCACATGAAAAATATCTAGTCTCTAAAAACCATTCACCAATTTTAGCCCTGGTTATAGCATAATCACCTGGAGATTTCACTACATTTAATCCATCATAGACGCCCGGACTAACAATATTACGTCTCAACACAATTGTACCATCAGATTGATTAAAATGTTCAATTCTTGCAGGTCCAATATTTATCGTCTTACCATTCAATTTTACATGTTTAATTACAATGTCATCACCCTCTTGAGGCAAGTTAATGGATAATAACTGGTTAAGACGACTTAATACTTCCTCACGACTAGAACCCTTTCTAAGAAGAGACTCTGCCATGTCAACTAAAGCTGAAAGTTCAGTATTAAATGATTTCAAGTAGTGATGACCTGGCACTGTAGGAGTTACTTCACTACGTATAGTATCAAGGATCTTTTTGGATTCAGATGGAAACTCGACATCTAGGAAAACTAAACCATCCATCAAAATAGCAGGACCATTAACGTTACTTGCTCTACTAATAAACAATTTACATCTATCAAGAAGTTTCAAAATTTCACTTTTTAAATCCTCCTCAGAAACTGAAAGAGCAGCCGTTCTCCAAATAATACCCCAACCTCTAGGTCTCAACTCCTGGCCAAGCTTCACCAGAAATAAACGTTTATCAGGATCTCTAATTTTTCTACTAATTTTAATAGTTTCTTTTGGAATTAAAATCGCGTAATTACCTACAATCTTAATATCTGTGGATAAAAGAGCATGTCTACCACGAAAACGCTCTCTATCAACTTGAACGATAAGCTCATCACCGACAAAAACATTACTGCTCTTTAAAATTCCAAAAACATCAGGTTCTATTTCTACATAACATATTCCTCTAGACTTATCAACTTCCCTAACAATCCCTTTATAAATACCTCCAACTTGAGGCTTCCAACATCTAATTATAGCATCCAGTAATCTTCCATGAAGAATAGAAGCAATAGAAGGTTTAATTTCAGGTAAGCAAAGAATACTAACTCCTTGCTTATCCGTTCGATCATAAATATCAACATCATAAGGTTTTAATGAAAAAGGCAGGTCAAATCTCTCCTCAATTACAACTGACGGCTGAACAATTTCAAAATTCTCATCCAAAAATATCTTTGTCAACGCAGTAGCATAAATCCCTCTAATCCTCACTCTATACATTCCATCACCCTCTAATAACATTCAACCCTAAAGACATTGCCAACTTTTGAAACTTTAAAATTAACATCAAGAAACATTTTCATTAACCGCATATTAGTTGAAAGATGCTCTGTTATAGATCTAACAAGAAAGCAAGAATAACCCTTAGCTAGAGCCATATAAGGAATTAGTATATCTGCCAAATGAACATCAACAGTTGAATTAATCTTCAACTCAGCTAAAAGCTTCTTAGCAGCCTCACCACCAACCACCTCACTGGGCTTTCTAAGAGCACCAATAGCATCCGAACCTAACCTGCACCCCTCACTAAAGTCAGCCCATAAAGTTATGGAACTACCCTTCTGTAATGGATTCGAAAAGTCATAAACTACATCAATATTAACATCTACATCAATACCTTTAGATTTCAGTAGATTTAATGCAGATTTAGCTTGACGATCAGCTACATGCCTATCCTTAAGATAAGTACACACAGAAATACCACTAATACAATCAAGTGTACCTCTTCTATCAAGAAGCACAGGTTTAATTCTATTCAAAGGAGAAACTTTTAGGGTAACCCACCCCATACCTTTAGGATAATAACCATACTTTAACACCTCAACTGAAGCATTGACATTAAATTTTCTTAAAACATACAATAACACAAACTTTATGTAATTTATTGTAGGAGAAAAACGAACATCAGTCCCACCCTTAACAATGTTAATTTCAACTAATTTATCTGCTAAAACACTTATTGGAAGAATAGTTAGAATAACCATTGGAATACTGCCTGCAGTACCAATTTCAATAGTGAACTTACCGCCTCCAACACCATCAGGCTCAAAATAAAGCTCTCTCGAACCAATAGAAGCACCCTCAATCCTAGCATTACAAAGCCTCGCTACAGCCAAAACAGCCTTAAGATGTTGAGGCTTTAAACCTGGAGGCTTACGTTTTGCTCGGATATTAAATATGTATAGTTTCTCATTAAGAAGAGCAGATAAAAATAGAGATAATCGTAAAATTGTACCACTACCGCTTCCAATAGAGCCATCAACTTTAATCATCATAAGCACCCTGCAATGTAAATAAATTACTCAACCTCAACATATCTCATTAATCTCACTCTAATTATCGTTACCAATTAAAAGCTAATAAGAGTGCAATAAAAAAGATTGCACAGAAAATTATAGTCCTAATAAAATAAGTAAGGCACCAACAACCAAGAGGCCAAAAACTATTCCAAGCATATTGTACGACAGAATTCCAGTCTGAATTCTTCGAAACACCCTATAGAAGGCAACCACAGCCTTAGCTAAAGCATAATTTGCACCATCAATTACCTTCACTTCTAAACTTCTAAACAACCCTGCACTCATTTTTATAATTCCATTAGCAACCACATAGTTAACCTTGTCAATCACAGCCTTCTCGAGATTTTTAAATAGGACAGAGCTCAAGTCAATCAGAGAGTATACAAAGACCTTATAGTATGTAGGGTTCATATACCATCGATTCCACAAGAAATTATATATTGGCTTTAGACCATACCTATCCACAAATTTTACTGGATCTACTCTCCTTGAAACATACATAAGATAACCAGGAATTCCACCAAGAAGAAGCATTGAAGCAGTTATAACCATAGTCATCAACTGGGTTGGCGGACCAGCAGGCTCAGCAGTAGTTGAAATTGCGAGAAGCGATGAATGTATACCGTGATGAGGGAATATGGATGGCTCAAGAAACTCTTCTAACATATGCTCAAACATAGGACCCATAAAACCAATACCAATAGTAGCAACAGCTAATATTAAATATGGAATCCACATTACAGATGGAACTTCATGTACATGATGACCATGACGTTCAAGCTCCTCCAAATGATGACTCTTCTTACCCAAGAAAGTTATACTAATCATCCTAATACTATAGAAGAAAGTCATTGCAGCAGTAATAGCAGCCAAAGCTAACAATAAATATTGTCCAGACTTTATACATGCACCAAAAACAGCCTCCTTACTCCAAAATCCACTTAATGGTGGAATTCCTGACAATGACAAAGCACCAATGAGCATACATGCAAATGTAATTGGCATTTCCCTCCTAATACCACCCATCTCAAACATATCAGTTGTCTCACATGCATGTAAAACGGATCCAGCAGCCATGAAGAGTAGCGCCTTGAATATAGCATGGCTCATCAAGTGAAATACACCTGCAACATAACCACTAGCAGCATGTTCACCAGCCAATCCACCAGCACCTAAACCAAGCATCATATAGCCTATCTGTGAAACAGTTGAATAAGCTAAAACCTTCTTCAACTCCCTAGCAACCATAGCTTGAGAAGCAGCTAGAAAAGCTGTAAAAGCACCAATCCACGCAACAGTTAGGAAGAATTGATTTTGGGCTGTAAGTATTACTCCCTCGAACCCGTTATGAACTCCCTCAGCAGCTAACTTAAAGCTCTCAGTGAAAATAGGGAAGACTCTAGCAGTAAAGTAGACACCAGCCTTAACCATGGTAGCAGCATGTATTAGAGCTGAAACAGGAGTTGGACCAGCCATTGCCTCAGGAAGCCATTCATGTAATGGAAATTGAGCGGATTTACCGATAGGACCACCAAAAAGAAATAATGCTACTGGTGCAATTAAACCAACCTTAGCCAACTCAACTATCCATTCATGATTTTGTTGAAGTTCCATGAAATTAAAGGTCTTAGCTTGAGTAAATATTATGAAAGCAGCAATCATTAGAGCTACATCTCCAGCCCTAGTCATTATGAAAGCCTTCATACCTGCATGTGAAGGTGGAACATCTCCAACCCATCTCTTACGCTCATCTCTATACCAAAAACCAATGAGCTGATAGCTGCATAAACCAACACCCTCCCATCCAAATAACATTTGAAGAATATTATCAGACATTACGAGGAGAAGCATGTTTCCAATAAAGAAGTTCATGAAGAACCAATACCTAGTTAAACCCTCCTCTCCATGCATATAGCCCAAGCTGTAAATTAGAATTAAAAAGGAAATCCAAGCTACAACATTAGCCACTAAAACACTTAATGGATCAACAAGCACACCAACATTAAGCTTAGCTCCAGGAACAATGATCCACTCATACTTCCAATCAGCAGGAATCGGAACCAAACCCTTACCTGGAATATAAAATTTACCAGCCATTATCGCTGGTATCATAGATGCAGCCATAACAGCAGCTAAAAAACCAAATAAAACAGCAGTATAATCTCGAGCCTTCTCACTTATTCTAGCTATAAAGGGAGTTAGCATCGCTCCTACAATTGGTATGAGCCAACATAGCCAGGGAGAATATATTATCATAATAACACCCCGAGGCCCAATGGTTAACTGAAAGGCGAGTTCGTTATGTTAGGGATAATTTTTGCTATAAAAAAGTAACGATTAAATGAAATACTACTCATTTAGCTCTTCAATAATTTTAAAGACATACGTAACCTTTGAGCACTCTAAAGTTTCCAATCTTACTTTTAATAATGTTTCAAGAACACTTTTAACTATGTCATATGGAAGAACAGGGTAAGAAACTTCAATAGTATTGTCATCTTGTATTGTGAATCTTCCAAAACCATGCAAAGTCAGCAACTTTAAAATTTTACGGCGATCCTCGGGCTTCTTAGGTGTAATATGCCAAAAACGAAGTCTAGGACGCAAACAAGAAGTCATGCTTTCAATAGCATCCTTCTTCGCATCATCAGGAATAAGTTCAAGCAATGCAGATAGTATATCAGCTGGAACAATACAAATCCTACAAGGATGAATATAAAATACACCTTTGTTTAAATCCCACTCATCCATAGTGTAGGTCGCAGCTAAGGTTAAGCAGTGGTTAACAAAATCCTTCAAATGACGAAAACGCCCACCTTTTAATACGACTTCAATATATGCCAATGCATCATCATTTATTTTAATAGTAGTAATCTTGCCCACGACATCACCATAATATTAGTTTGTAAATAGAGAGAAAAGTTTTTCTCTCTATTATATTCTAGCATATTGAGATATATTGATTTAAATATAAATTTACTCTAGATTAATTACAATCCAAAAACTTAATATATTATAATATTTCAGTTTAATGCGGGACAATATTATGAGGCCCTTACGACTCTTAAAAGTTAGAGTATTAGTTGAGAAAAAACACCTAGAGAACATAGTTGACCTATTAAATGGAAATGCTCATTTTTATCTCTCAGGCATTATTAAAGATATAAGCGGTTGGGAAGAACTACTTCCCCTTCATGGCGGCCTATCATTAAAGGAAGCAACTTATATAGAGGGATGGATACCAGCCAAGAGTGCAGAAGAAGTATCTAAAAAACTAAAGAGCCTTGATAGAATCAATTGCACATTCGAAATAATTCACGAAGAAGAAAATGCACCAACAATACTAAGAAACCACAAAATTCTGAAGCCATTTGAAAATATCGTAAGAGCATTTGGAACACCAGCATACAACGAAATAGATCCCACCCCAATACTAGCAATGTTCTTCCCATTAATATTCTCACTAATGTTCGCAGATCTGGGTCAAGGGTTCCTCCTAACATTGCTAGGCCTAACAGCACTCATAGCAAACTATAAAGAAGTTAGGCTGATAAGAGTTGAAAAGTGGATAGAAAAAGAAATAGATGAAACACATCACATTATAGTGAAGCTCATAATAAGAACAATCAAATCATCAATGAAAAGTATATTCAACTTGACCAGCTACATAGTTGAGAATGCAAGCATATTCCTATTCTGCGGCATTGCATCCATGGTAACAGGCCTGCTATTCGGAGAATTCTTTGGACACCACATAGAAATGGTACCATTTAAATTGAGAATACCACAACCCATAGGAATAACGCTTCCTATAAACTCAATAGAAGATCCAATGAACATGTTCAAGTTATCAATACTTGTCGGAGGAATCCATATAGGCTCAGGATTAGTAATGAGCACCATAAACAAGATACTAGAAAAAGACTACCTGGAGGCATTCTTAGAACCGGGATGCTGGTTATGGTTCTATGTAAGCTTCATATATTCCATATTCACAAATAAGCTAGAAATAATGCGATGGATCACAAATCCATTAACATTTTATGGAATCCTAGCACCATTAACAATAATGCTTATTGGAAAAATGATAATAGGAGACCCGGCTGAAGGTTTCGCCATGACCTTTGAAGTAGCAATATCCTCACTTAGCAACACAATCTCCTATGGAAGAATATTAGCATTAAACCTTGCGCACTCACTAATGAGTAGCATGTTCATAAAAATATCTGGCGGAAACATTGCAATGATGGCAATAGGAACACTTATAGTAATGATATTGGAAGGACTAGTGATATTCATTCATACAACAAGGCTAATGTGGGTCGAATGGTTTTCAAAATTCTATAAAGGCACAGGCAGCGAAGTAGCATTAAGCATGCCACACACTTTATTTGCAGGGAAAATATCTAAATTCGCACACTAGATATAACTAAATGGGAAGTAGTAATGTATGTGGAGCCCACTCCAACAGTAGTAGAAACACTGAAAAAGGCCATAAAACTTATAACCAAAGAAGAATTTTTAGCCAAAACAAAAACAACAGAAAAAGAATTAGAAGAATACATCAAAGGAGAGAAATGGATACCACTAGACGTTATAAGTATAGCATGCAAAATCAATCGACAACATGGAAAAAAACCAAGCACACTCGGCGAAGCAATAAAAAACGCAGTAGTCCTAGTAAAACCACCAACAGAGAAGAAAAAAGAAAAAACAGAAATGATAAAAGAAGCAGAAAAAGTAGAGAATGAAATAAGAATAGAAGAAAGAGAAAAACAAAAAGACATAATAGAGCAACGCAAAAAACTATTCAAAACAATACTTCTTAGAAGCACAATCCTCCTCACACTTATGGCACCCTTCATAATTTTAGGATACATGATTGGAAAAATCTATAGCGAAGCACATGCCAACTTAGGAATAGTCATAGGAATAATAGCTTGGCTCTTCACAATTATAACATACACCCTACTGGCAACACCCAAAAACCTTAGGCAAGGGTTTTATAAGTGAACTTAATGAGTTCATAAGGGTTTTAACAAAAAATTAGGAGCGGTTTGAATGTCCAATGTAGCAAGATATGGATTTATAAGTGCAAAGATAAGAGGAATGAAAAACAGATTATTAAAAACAGAAGACTACAACGCATTGCTCAACAGACCATACAAAGAACTATACAAATACCTAAACTCCACAGCCTACGCACAATACATAAGAAACATAAACGAACAATCAACTCCAATAGAACTAGAAAAAGCAGTCATACAAAGCATGTTCGACACAATCCAAGAAATAATTAAATGGCTACCCAAAAACGTAAACACATTCATAGCCAAATACCTGACAAAATTTGAAGAAGAAAACGTCAAAGCAGCAATGAGATGCAAATATCTCCAGTTACCAGCACAAAAACTTGAACAATATCTAATCCCAATACCCCTAGGACTCTCAACAAAGGAATACCTAGACGCCTACACCAAAGCAAAACACATTAAAGACCTCCTACAAAGACTATATCTAAAAGGCTCAATAATAAATCTCAATAAACTAATAGAAAACAACAAACTAAAAAGCAACGAGGACCTAATTTCATGGGAAATAGCACTAGACAAAAGCATTTATATAGAAATGCAGGAAAGTGCAGATAAGCTAAAAGGTAGCGACAAAAAAATTGCTAAAGAAAACATTGGAATAGAAATAGACCTCTGCAATGTAAAAAACACCATTAGAGGAAGAATACTCAATATCCCTTGGGAAGAAATGGCAGAAAACCTAATTGAAAAAACCTACAAAATACCCATTAAAACTCTGAGAAAAGCCTTTCTAACCAAAGACACAACAGAGGCACTAAAGATAACTCTAGCGGAGCAATACAGAGAGATATTCAAACAAATCAGGGAACTAGCAAGAGAAAATAAGCTAACGGACATCGAAATCATACTAAACAAATACCTATACGGATATTATAAAACACTGTGGAGAAAACCGTTTCCTTTCAATATAGGATTAATCGTAGCATTCTTAGGACTCAAATGGTTCGAAGTAAAAAACCTAAAAGCAATAATTTATGGGAAGTCATATGGATTATCAGCCAATGAAATACAAAAATCACTAACCTACTAAGCTCACTTCACATATTTGAAGGCTGTTTCTTTTCCCCTCTTCAAAGACTCAGAAGCCTTAGATAATATTCCCTTCGACTTTTCCTTCCAACCCAATCTACCCTTCCTAATCTTCAACTTCATCTTATGAAGATCAGTTTTAGCCTTACTTCTCAAAAGAAGCGCATTACTCTTAACATTATTAAGAAGATTCATAGAGAAATCTTTACTCCAAAGGTACAACTCTTCCTCCGTAAAAGACCAATTCCTTGCAAAGCTAGAAGGAGGAGGAGAAGGAATAGAAATAATAGAAGCAAACTTAGACAACAATCGAATAATAGGTCTAAAAAGCCTATACAAAGACCTTGACAATTTAAAAAACAAACCAGGCTTCTTTCGCCTTAACACTCGCTTATGACGATCGATAAGATGTAAAGACTTCAGCACGTTTTCCTCTCTAGACCTAATAGTCTCCAAAAAAATGCCCAAATGCCTTTTCTTAGCCTTCAATAACCGCCTTTTATCAAGTCTCTGTGTCCCATTTATCTCTCTATCGATCTCCTCTAATCTAAGCACTAGACCATAATATCGCTCATCCCGCTCAGAGGAAGCATTTTGCGAAGCCATTGATTACACCTATAAGTACACTAATGTGGAACTGCAACTCCAATGGTATTTATCACCATTATCGAAATCAACAATCCATAAATCGCTAATGCCTCAGCCAGTACTACAGACAATAACACCTTAGTGACTATTTCAGGCCTCTCAGTACCTGCACCAGCCATAGCAGAGCCTGTATAACCAATAGCTAATGCAGCAACTAAGCCGCAGATTCCCATTATTAAGCCAGCAAAAAACCCCTTAACAGCAGCATCATAAGAAGCTATTAGAACGTCCATCTTAGTAATTAACATTACTGAAGTCAACAGCCCATAAATACCAATAGCTTCAGCCAGTACTACTGCCAATAAAGCCTTAGTGACTATTTCAGGCCTCTCAGTACCTGCACCAGCCATAGACACACCAGCAGTAATTATTCCATACGCCGCTCCACCAATAGAAGCACAACTAGCAAATACTATACCAAGCATACCCATAAGAGTTGGGTCCAACCATCACACCTCCATTTTTCTACTATCAATAAAAAATTCAATCTCCTTATAAGACTTCTTATTTAGAAAAAATCATTCACCTTCATAAAGATTCACTCCAAAAGATAAAGGTTTAAACTCCATTCCCCCTCCATGGAAATACTTGAAACCAAATTCAACCCAAGTCAACCTAAGTACGTGTGTAAACGAAACTAAACCCTCTAATGCCATTACCATGAAAATTGTTCCAATAGCCAAAATAGGATACCCCAGAAGACCCAATGCATGGAAAGCATCTGTCAACAATTTACTTAGAATTCCATGTGAAAGAGAAAGAGCTAATATACGTCCATAAGAAACTGTATGTGACAACGAGCTTATCATTGCCTCAAAGACATGTGCAAACCCGTCTATGAAACCTTCAAGCTTCACCATTCCTGCAAACATTATGATTATTGGAAGAACAATTGCAATAAATCCTATTGGAAGAGGATTCTGAGGAGAGGGTATGGTGTTTCCAATCCACAAATCTATATTAAGCTTAAATTTAAACAAAACCAAATATATGAACCCCACGTAAAACCAAAGCCAACAAACAGAGCCAAAGAATGCCTCCTTATACTCTCCAAGAAGAACTTCATTTAGAATTCTTAAAGTCAACCCTATTCCAATATGTATCGCACCAACAATAAGAGACAACTTAAACATCTTCATTGGATCCTCCAAAGGACTAAACACTTTCCCAATACCTGGAATGCTCTCCAATATAAAGCCCAATGGAGGATGCTCAAATGCTTTACCTAATATCTCATACATATGGAAACCAAACATTTCACCAAACATCAATCCACCAAACATTGCAGCTACTCCACATAGTATATAAACCTCCGCACCCGAAGCTATAAGTCGAATCATCTCTGAAGGAGGTAAACCCTTCTTTTTAGCATAAATCATAGCTACGCCAAATAACGCCAATAATAATCCATGCCCAACATCAGCGAACATCAACCCAAATATAAGGGGGAAAGTTATCGCAACTACAAGTGAAGGATTAATCTCATGATAGGAAGGAACATCATAAGTCTTAATCAATGTTTCAAAAGGCTTTATGAACTTTGGAGTCCTAAGCACAACAGGAGCTTCCTCATGCTCATCTAAATCAGAAACCAGCACTAAGACCTCACCATCAGTTAAGTCCTCTACTATTGACTTCACTTTCTCCATTTCAGTAACAGGAACAAATCCCTCAATAAAAGATAAAAGCGGAGTATGCACAGTTAAAACCTTAGACTCCTCAAGCGGCAAATACATTTCAATAAACGTTTTAGCCTCAAGTAAGAAATCAGCATGCTTTTCCCTCAATGACTCAAGAAAGTTTCTCAAAAGTTGCATCTTCATTTGAAATTCTGCACTAACCAACTCTAATTCTTCTCTCAATTTCACTTTAACAGAAGAAGTGTCAGGTAAATGTTCAACTTCTTTAAACTTTGACTCCAACTCCTTCAGTCGCGACTCCAACTCACTAAGTTCTTCAGCCTTTTTAACAAATTCCCCATACTCTGAATTAATTGCATCAACTCTCTCTTCTATAACCTTTAAAGCATCCTCTACACTTAAACCTTTAAACTTACTTAACTTGACATATTTATCTTCTACCTCTAATTTTTTCATTAAAACATCAACTTTATCTAGTAACGTCTTCAACTCATTAACAAAAAGCGGAACCTCTCTCAACCTATCTCTCAAATCTTCAATAACAGACTCTAATTTTTCAAATGTCTCTCTAGCATCAGCTAAATGTACAACTCCTAACTTAGCTAGACCTTCCATTACCTTATTGAAATGTCTAGAGAGCGTTACTATGTAAATTTTCTTCATTTCAACTGGACGAAACATAGGTACACCGCCAAATGCTATACAGCCTGTGCCTTATGTCTTTGGATATGATGATACTTTTAATTTTTGCGCTTGAGTATAAATATCAGGATAGAACCAGATTAAGGAAAGGTGAGAAACAAATGAGAAAAAAGAGTAAATGTTCAATGTGCAAGTCAAAAGCATTCATATCCCTGAAATATGCAGGCATCAGATTATGCAAAGAACACTTTAAAACATACTTCATAAACAGAGTAGCAAAAACAATAAAGAAATACCAGATGATTAAACACAATGAAAAGATATTAATTGGAGTTTCAGGAGGAAAAGATAGTATTGCAATGCTACATGCATTAACCGAAATACTCAAAGATACCAACGAGTTGATGGCAGTGCATATCGACTTAGGAATCAATGAATACTCAACAAAAAGTAGAGAAATCTTCAATCAAATATGCTCAACAATAAAGATTGAAAACAAGGTTATCTCCATTAAAGAGAAATATGGATTCACAATCAATGAAGCTGTAAGAAAAATTAGAAGACCTCCATGCTCAATTTGCGGATTAATCAAAAGAAGAATATTAAATGAATATGCACTTGAAATTAATGCAGACAAAATAGCAACAGGCCACACCCTAGATGATGAAGTTACATTTTTAATGTTAAACTACATCAACGGAAACATTAACATGCTCCTCAAAAGAAAACCACACTTACCAAAAATACATGAAAAACTAATAGCCAGAATAAAACCACTATGTGAAATCTCAGACTTAGAAACTCAAATCTACTGTCTAATAAATAATTTAAAATACATTGAAATACCATGCCCCTATGCACAAGACTCACCAATACTAAAATTCAAGAAAATAATAATGCAACTAGAAGAAATCAGACCAGGAACAAAACTCTCACTATTAAGAAACTTTACAAATAAAATCTATAAAGCATTAGAGAGCCACTATTCAGACAAGGTAGATCAAAAAATTAATGAATGTATTAAATGTGGCTATCCTACTTCGCAAGACCTATGTGCATTTTGTAGATTGAAAGAGAAGGTATTAAGTTAAAATCACGGCTTAATTACAGATTGTATGTATTCAATTTTTGCAAAAGCAGAATTAGCAGCAGCTTCAGCCATCCTGTAAACTGGCTCCGGCCATATTCCAAACAGAACACATAGAAGTGCCATAACTACGAGTGGAATTAAAATTAGAATCGAAGCTTCCCTTGCAGTAGCGGCTTTACCCTTCGGCTCTCTAAGTATTAAAAGCTGAATCAGCCTTAAGTAATATACAACAGACAGCCCGCTATTAAGAAGACCGATAACTGTAAGAAGGTAGGCGTGGGCTTCAATTGCAGCTGCAAAGATCATATATTTACTTATAAAACCGTTAAGGAATGGCACACCACTTAAGGACAATAGTGAAATGCTGAATGCAATGGATGTAATTGGCATTTTCTTTCCAACGCCTATTAATTCATCAATATTCCTTGTCCCAACTACATGAATTATTGCACCAGCACAGAGAAAAGCAAGACCCTTCATAAGAGCATGGTTAAATATGTGAAGTATAGCACCAGTCAAGCCGAAAGGAGTACCCAACGACATTGCTAATAGAATATATCCTATTTGACCAATACTTGAATAGGCAAGTAGCCTCTTTATATCCTTTTGCAGGAGCGCCATAATATTGCCAACAGTCATAGTTACAACAGAGAGTATTGCCATAATCATGGTGAAATCTACTAGTGAGGGAGTAAAGAATAGGTATAAAGTCCTAATAAGCGCATAAACACCAGTCTTTATTACAACACCTGAAAGCATAGCGCTAATTGGGCTTGGTGCTGCAGGGTGAGCGTCAGGAAGCCAGAAGTGGAATGGAACAGCAGCTGCCTTAACTCCAAAACCAGCAACTAGTAAAGCCACCACTAAGTAAATTAGCTGTGATGAGTCAGCATACATCATTGAAGAAGCTATATGTGCAAAGCTAAGTGAACCAGTTAGACCATATAATATCGACATGGCAAATAAAACCAATGCTGAACCAGAAGCACTCATTATAAGATACTTAAATCCAGCCTCTATAGGTTCCCAGAGATGCTTTCTAAAGCCAACGAGACAATATGACGAAATACTCATTAACTCCCAGAAAACAATGAAAGTCAAAAAGTCACCTGCAAATGCAAGTCCAACCATTCCAGCAACCATCAATAATAGCAATGCATAATATTGATCAAGACCAGTGTCATGACTCATGTAGTCGATGGAATGTATTGCAGATAGAAAACCAACTAAAATGAAAATTAGTGAAACAAAGAAACCTAGCCAATCAACTGCAAAGAAACCTGCTACCGGCGGCTTTGAAGTAGGGTATGGAATGTACACTAAAACATTATTCTCAGCAATCGGACCTAGCAAACGGAAATCAACAATCAAAGCCAGCAAAAAGCCCAAAGTTGTCCAGTAACTCTCAACATTCTTTAAACCAACACTCCTAGTAATTTTACTTAGGAAGGGGGTGACAATTGCAAAGAAAACCAAAGTCAATATAGGCAAAACTATTGCAAACACGGCTACCACCTCAACTTCTTCAACTTAGTTACATCAAGAGTCTTATAATGCTTATATGCATTTATAACGAAAGCCAAGGCTACACCAATTACACAGGCTTCTATAGAGATGATGATAATTGTGTAAGTATGTGCTAGTGGATCAACTAGACCCAGTGATCTGAACGCTGAGAAAGTTATGAAATTTAAATTCGCAGCACTAACTAGAATCTCAAGTGAAATTATCAATCTAATCATGTTTCTCTTAACCATTAGCCCATATAAGCCAACTGCAAGTAAAACTGCAGAAGTAGCCATAAAGGTGAAGAGTGGAGAACTCATTTTTCCTTCTCCTCCCTAAGCAAACATACAACGCCAAGTGCCGATGAAAATAGAACAAGAACTTGGGCTAAGACGTCAATAGATCTTAGCCTCCATAGAAACTGTCCAACAGCTTGACCGATTTGATAGAAATTTGTTCCTGGTGGTGTGAGCCAAAATGCCCTTCCAGCATAGGGAAAGAGCCCTAATTCTGCGAAGCCGGAGGTTAGAAGATTAGCTAGAAAGTAGGCAAGTATTAGAGCTGTAATTGCTCCTATAATTTCATTCAACTTCATGGCAACTCTACCTCCTCCTTCTTAGTTAACATAATAGTAATGAGAAATAGAACAGTAACAGCACCAGCATAAATTGCAAGTTGAAAAACAGCAACATATGGAGCATTTAACAATATGAAGGCTATTGCAATAATTATACTAAAAGCACATAATGAAAGTATTGCATGAGTTATGTTCTTTATTTCAATAGCCAATACTGCAAAAGCCACTATAAGTATACCCAAAAGTAAGGATACAATCGACGCAAACTCCAAATCTCTGCCCCCGCTTTATAACGAAAGATTCATGGCGATAATGAAGTTTCTTTTAACACTTTAAAAGCTTTTCCAGTCTCTTAAACATTAAGAGCTAAATATCATAAAGTACAAATTTAAACAGCGTTGGAGAAGTTATGGAGTGAAATTTGATTGCTTGAAAATCTAGAGAAATGGTTAATACAAATAGTAGTTGAACATGGATACCTAGGCGCATTTATAGTGTCCGTTCTAGGAAACTTAATACCCTTTATTCCAATACCATATCTTGTCGCAATATTTTACATGGCAGCATACCTTCCAGTCGAACCAGTAATACTAGGCATTATTAGCGGAATAGGAGGCACAGTAGGTAAAGTAATCGTATACATATTCAGTTTCGGAAGTGGAAAACTCATAGGAGAGGAAAAAGAGTATAGGATAGCTCGCTTAAGACAATTACTTGATAAATATGGAGCATTAGCTGTATTCGTATTTACGATTACACCATCACCAGATGACATAGTAATCATTCCACTAGGATTAATTAGATACAGTTTCTTCAAATTCCTAATAGCATGTCTAGCAGGTAAAATAGCTTTAAGCATGTTCATAGCAGTATTCGGTAAGACATTTGTGAATATCCTAGGATTAATGTTGGGTGGAAGTATATACGGGGCAATTGCTTCAATAATATTTCTGATAATAATTACAGTAGCACTACTCAAAATAGATTGGATGATAATCGCAGACATTGTAGATCAAGAAGGATGGAAAGGAGTTATCCGACGACTAAGAGATGGTAGATGGAGAGAATTCCTAGTAAAGAAAGAATCCTAATAGGAAATAAACTTCTTTAAATCTAATTGATCTTCCTTATCCTCAAAAAATATTATTTTACCATATACACCATCATATCCCGGAATAACTTTAAGACTATTACTCCTTAGCTTAGCTATTGCCTTAGCTATCCCACTTGATGTAACCTTTGCAATTTCATCTAATGGTGCATCTAGAACAACTCTATATTCCGGTCCCAGTTTATGTATAAGCTTAAGATATTCTTCCCAAACCTTTCCAGTGTATAAACGTCTAACATTGAATGGACTTATTCCTAAAACTGTTGCAATAAGTTCTTGGAGAGGCAATAATTTTATGTAGGGAATTGCCTTCTCAGGTCTAAAACCTTTAGGTCTATCTGCTAATTCCTCCACTCGATCATCAACACCCTTAGTTAATTTCCTTCCACAAATAGGGCAAATGTAATTCAGCTTAGCAGCTTCAGAAGGGGGTATAGGGCCAAAACCGCATTTCCGATGGCCAGACCAATGATATTTGCCATACGCAGGATCCACCTCAATTGTCATCAAAAAACGACTTGCATCCTTATGTTTAATAGCATCAATAAGTTCATAATAGCTTGGCTTCTTAAAGTCAAAGACACAGGCCTCTCTCCCCAATCTAAATGGCCATGGAGAATGAGCATCAGAGGCACTAACAAGAGCATATTTATCTAAGGCACTCACCCTCCAATTCATCTCCGGATCACTACTTAACCCCGTCTCTAATGCGTATATCTTTTTAACTTGGTCACCATAGCAATCCTCCATTCTATCCACGCCACTAAAGGAACCAAAAATGCTCCACCACGGTGTCCACGCATGAGCAGGATATATTAAACAATTCTCATCTACCTCCAAGACGATCTCAACAAGCTCTGAAGGATGCATATTAAATACGGGTCTACCATCAGAAGAAACGTTACCATAAAAGGATAGAATGTCAGAAATCTGCTCTGCAACTTCAATATTCGGCATTAAAATTACATGATGTACACGTCTAACCTTACCCTCAAACTCAAATATGGTTCCAACCTCAGATTGCATGATAAAAAATACATCCTCAACAGGAGTTAAAGGAGAATACAACCCAGGATACGACGATTCCTCTAAAGTTAATTTTAACTCTCTAAGCCAGGAAGGATTAAAAGCATCACCTGTACCAATAATTTTCAGTCCCTTAATTTTGGCATAATACGCTATTTTAGGGATAGTCATATCGGGACTGGTTGCAGCGCTATAATGTGAATGTAAGTGTAAATCTGCAATCATCTTCATCCAAGGAGTCTCCCAAATAAATAGAAGTTAAAACAAAGAATATATTTAGCTATTATCCCTCATTAGCTAGGAAATGTCAAGTACCAATTCACTTTTATCATATGCAGCAAGCTCATAGAACTTCGTTAGCTTAATAGCATTTCTAGGGCAAATTCGTTCACACTGCTGACAGAAAATACATCTGTCTAAATAGAAAACAGGCTTCTTACCACCAACAGTCTTATCACTTGGTACCATCTCTATTGCAAGAGCAGGACACTCTTTCGCACATAACCCGCAGCCAACACATCTATCAATATAAAATTCATGCCTTCCCCTATATCTTTCAGCAGGCTCAAGTTTTTCAAATGGATACTTAACGGTTACAGGCTTTTTAAAGAAATGTCTCCAAATCTCCCTAAGCATCGCCATCTACATCACCACCAATAAGATTTTAGTTATCAACAATTGAAGTAAAGCTAAGGGCAGCAGATACTTCCATGCACCTCTAACAACCTGATCTATCTTCAACCTGGCGAAAACAGTTCTCAACGAAGTTGCAATAAGAACTACTATCACCATCTTTATCAAGAACCAAACTATTGGTGGAAGAATAGCACCACTTCCACCACCAAGGAAAACCGCTGTTGCCAAGCCAGCACCTAAAACTAGTCTTAAATCCTCTGATAACCTAAAGAAAGCCAGTTTCCTACCTGCAAATTCAGTTAACCATCCAGCAACAATTTCACTTTCAGCCTCAGGAATATCGAATGGGATCTTCTCCAACTCTGCTTGAAGAGCTATAATGTAAATTGCGAAACCTAAAGGCTGCAAAATAGCAAATGGTATAACTTGGCTATTAGCAATCTTTGTTATTGAAAGAGAGCCAGCAGCAATAGCTGCTGAGCCCAAAGAAATAAACATTGGAATTTCATAGCCTAAAAATTGGAGAACGACTCTAATAGCACCCACAGAGCTAAATCTATTAGATGAAAACCATCCTGCCAAGAAAGCAGTTATTGTAAAGAAGGTAGTCAAAGTCAAAACAAGCACTAGATCCCCTTCAAACGGAGGCAGAACAGGCATGCCTGTAAATGGAATGTAGAATGAAGCAAAAACAGGAAGTGTTGCAGCCAATACTGGAGTAATGTTGAAGAATACTGGATTTGCCCATGTTGGAGTAAAATCTTCTTTAGCCATTAACTTTATAAAATCAGCTAGAGGCTGTAGAAAACCATGTGGTCCAGCATATAGAGGACCAATTCTATTTTGGAAGTGTGCATGAGCTTTCCTATCAATCCACTCAAACACAAATGCCAATGCCGAAATAAACAAAAATCCAGGATAAATCAAAACTCGAAATAAATAATACAAAACATTCATCATCTACTTCCTCCTCTCACGATAATACTTTAAACTATACCTCCTAAGCTCACTATCAGTCCATACCCAACTTTTGCCACTATTTATGTCTATGAAAAGCATTCGTTCAGTACAACAGTAGCATGGATCAATGCTAGCTATAATTGCAGGGATATCTGCTATATAGTAACCCTTCAACATTTCACAGGTTGCAGGTATATTTGCAAGTGTCGGTGTCCTCATTTTAACTCTATAGGGCTTTTCCTTCCCATCAGATTTAACATAATGTAGCAATTCTCCTCTTGGAGCTTCAACTCTTGCTACAGCTTCACCAGGAGGAGGAGTCCGTTTTAATCTAACTTTAATTGGCCCACTAGGCATCTTATCTAGACATTCTCTAATTATTTTAATTGATTCAAGTGTCTCATCAGCCCTAACAAGGGCACGTGCATAAACATCACAGTAGGGGTAAGTTACTAAGTTAAATGAAATTTCATCATAAGAAGAATAGGGCTCATCAAAACGTGCATCACTCTTTACATCAGAACCTCTCAAAGTTGGACCAACTGCACATAAATCTATAGCATCAGACTTACTAAGCACACCTACATTCTCAGTTCTAGCCCGAATAGTTGGCTCATTTAAAAGAACCTCTTTATAATACTTGGTTCTTTCCTCAAGATAATCTAGTCCCCTTCTAATAATTCCTTCCATTGGCGGAGTTATATCGTAAACCACTCCACCAATCATGTTCATTGACATCGTAACTCTATTGCCAGTTATTAGTTCAACTATATCCATCACTCTTTCCCTATCTCTCCATACATACATGAAATACGTCATAAAGCCAATTTCCATACCTAAAACTCCTATCCAGAGAAGGTGGCTGTGAATCCTGTTCAATTCATTGATGATAATTCTTAGATATTGAGCTCTCTTGGGAACTTCAACATCATATAACTGCTCTACTGCAAGACAATAGCAAGTGGTGTGAGGAGTATTGCAAATACCACAAATTCTTTCAGCAAGATATATTCCTTGAACCCATGACCTTAACTCCATTCCCTTCTCAATACCTCTATGCACAAAGCCCAATCTAGGTGTAACATCAACGATTACTTCACCATCCAATTTAAAGTTCCATTGAAAACCTTCCTTAATCGCCGGGTGTTGAGGACCTACAGGAATCCTATATATAGACATCATCATACCTCCTTAGGTTTCCAATCCTTTCTTAATGGAAACTCATCTTCAGGCCAGTCATCAGGTAGGATTAATCTTTCAAGATTCGGATGTCCTTCAAAAACAATACCCAGTAAATCATGAACTTCACGTTCATATAGAGTTGCACCTGGCAGTATGTCAACAACTGAAGGCATAGTGGGATTATCGCGTGGAATATGAGTTTTAACATTAACTAAAATTGATCTAATATGCTCACCTGGCACGGCTATATGATAAATTAATTCAAAAGACTTCATCATATCAATTCCAGTAATTGTAACAATATGTCTAGCATTAAACATATTCTTTAGGAAAAGTAGAATATCGCGAAGCGACTCAGGAGGAACAGTAACATAAACTCTCCTCGGCCCAGTAACCTTTAACTCCGATATTACATCTCCAAAGTTACTCTTAAGCTCATGTGCAATGAATTCTTCCTTCGAAGTAGACTTAGACATTATTTCTTCCCTCCACCCTGAAGTTTAGCCAATAACTTAGCTACACCTTGAATTACAGCCTCAGGCCTAACAGGGCAACCAGGTATATAGACATCAACAGGAATAACCTTATCAATTCCTCCTAAGACATTATAGCAACCCCAATAAACACCACCTGAACAAGCACAGGTACCCACAGCAATCACAAATTTAGGATTAGGCATCTGCTCATATATCCTCTTAAGTCTTGGTGCAGTTTGCCTTGAAACGGCACCAGTAACAACAAGGACATCTGCATGTCTAGGACTCCCTTTCAATAAGATACCGAATCTTTCAACATCAAATCTAGGAGCCAATACCGCTAGGACTTCTATATCACATGCATTACAATGACCAGTCCCCATATAGAGGATCCATGGACTTCTAATCCTACTCCACCCAATTATTGAAACCATAATCTCACCCTTTCGGAAGTAAAATTAATGCAGCAATCATAACTGCAATGTATAATGCTAACACCAAAATAGGTGAACTCACTGAAACTGCAAGGAGAAAAGCTGCAACATCAAATATAGTAAAGTACATTGCAAATCTATACAGCTGGACATTCATCTGAATATACTCAGCAGGATACTTGTCAGGTCCCTCACCACAAGCATATGGATCCAGCTCAGCCTCAGTATGCTGATGCTTAAAGGCAGTGTATTTACCGGAGTAATAAACCAAGTAGAGTATTACGAATATTATTATGAAAGTGATAGGAGCTGAGAGCAGCAATTCAACCCACAAATTACAATCACCTTACGTCTTTCAGTTCTTATTACAAAATTATTTATAAGCTTTAGGATGAAATAGTGTTACGGTTTTAACTAGCAATTATAACATAAACGGGGAGA
>Ga0190363_1000225_pt1 | contig 32373 bp, 32 predicted proteins | sample 48721867_MG_FD_161272 | JGI IMG/M metagenome (GOLD analysis project Ga0190363, IMG submission 161272) | Hydrothermal vent microbial mat bacterial communities from Southern Trench, Guaymas Basin, Mexico - 4872-18-6-7_MG | ecosystem: Environmental > Aquatic > Marine > Hydrothermal vents >... | reverse complement strand
TACGAAGAGTTTTTAGGATTGTTAAACAAATATCAGGTTAAATACTGTATTGTAGGCTCTTATGCAGTAGCAGTTTGGGGTTATCCTCGTTATACAAAAGATATTGATATTCTTATTGAACCTACAAAAGAGAATGCTAAAAGGATTATCTCAGCAATAAGAGAGTTTGGGATAAAAAGTCAAGATTTAACAGAAGAAGATTTTATCAAAAAAAATAGAGTTATTCAGTTGGGTTATGAGCCAGTAAGAATAGATATTTTAACTTCTGTGGAGGGGGTTTCTTTTTCTACAGTATGGAAGAATAGAATTGAAGAATTTTATGGTAAGGAAAAAGTTTACTTTATTGGTTTAAAGGAATTGATAAAAATAAAAAAGAAAGTAGCTCGTCCACAGGATTTGGCTGATTTAGAGGAGTTGTTAAGAAGAGAAAGATGGAGAAGAAGGAAAAAGTAATTATTTTTGATACTACATTAAGAGACGGAGAACAAGCCCCAGGTGCATCTTTAACTTCCCAGCAGAAACTTGAGGTTGCGTATCAATTGGAAAAATTAGGTGTGGATATAATTGAGGCAGGTTTTCCTATCTCTTCCCCTGATGATTTTAAAGGAGTAAATTTGGTGGCAAAAAATATTAAAAAAAGTATAATCTGTGGATTAGCCAGATGTATAAAAAAAGATATTGAGGCAGTATTTGAGGCTTTAAAACCGGCAAAGAAAAAGCGCATTCATATATTTTTGGCTACTTCAAAAATTCATCTTAAATATAAATTTAAAAAAGCAGAAAAAGAGATTTTAGATTTAGCCTGTCAAGCTACACGTTTATCACGAAAATTTTTTGAAGATATAGAATTTTCTCCTGAAGATGCTACACGCACGGATAAAGAGTTTCTATATCGGGTTATTGAAGCGGTGATAAGAGAAGGAGCAAGCACAATAAATATTCCTGATACTGTTGGATATAGCTATCCTCAAGAAGTATTTTTTTTAATCAAAGATATTTTGAATAATGTCCCTAATATCAATAAAGCAGTCATTTCTATTCACTGTCATGATGATTTGGGAATGGCGGTGGCTAATTCTTTATCTGCAGTTTTGGCAGGTGCTCGGCAAGTTCATTGCACAATAAATGGGATAGGTGAGAGAGCTGGAAATGCCTCTTTGGAAGAGGTAGTTATGGCGATAAAAACACGCAAGGATGTATTTAAGAATTTATATACTCAGGTAAATACAAAAGAAATTATGCGTGCATCACGCTTGGTAAGTACTTTGACCGGATTTGTAGTTCCTCCCAATAAAGCAATTGTAGGAAGTAATGCTTTTCGTCATGAATCAGGGATTCATCAGGATGCAATTTTAAAGAAAAGAATTACTTATGAGATAATTAATCCATCTGAGGTAGGAATAGAAAAAACACAATTAGTTTTGGGAAAACACTCAGGACGTCATGCTTTAAAAAAAAGATTGAAAGAGTTAGGTTTTAAATTAAATAAGAAAAAAATTGATGAGATTTTTGAAAAGTTTAAGAAATTAGCTGATAAAAAGAAGGAAATTTTTGATGAAGATTTGATAGCTTTGGTAGAAGAAGAATTTCGCAAAAGAGAAAAAAGGTGGGAGTTAGTCTCAGTGAAGGTTGTCACCGGCACCCAGGCCCCTCCTGAGGCTACAGTAAAGTTAAATTATAAAAAGAAAACAATGGAGGCTACATCAGGTGGTGATGGTCCGGTGGATGCCTGTTTTAAAGCGATTGATAAAATTACCAAAATAAGGACAAAACTTCTCAATTATAAACTGGAGGCAATTACACGAGGAAAAGATGCTCAGGGACTGGCACGTTTAGAGATAAAAGTTAAAGATAAAATATACTCAGGAGTAGGAACAAGTACTGATATTTTGGAGGCTTCAGCAAAAGCGTATTTAGATGCTTTGAATAAAATAAGTTAATGAAGATAAATTCTACCACACAATTTTTAGGGTTAATTGGCTATCCTTTAGGACACTCTTTATCTCCTTTAATTCATAACTATCTTTTTAAAAAATATAATATCAATGCTGTATATGGGTGTTTTCCCACAAAAAATTTAAAAGAAGCAGTAAAAGGGCTTCTTTCGGTAGGATTTAAAGGATTTAATGTTACTATTCCTTATAAAGAGAAAATTATTCCTTATTTAGATAAGATAGATAAAGAGGCAAAAATTATTGGTGCGGTAAATACGGTAAAAAATTATAAAGGTAAATTATTCGGTTATAATACTGATGGAAAGGGATTTCTTCTTTCTCTTAGGAGATTTAATTTAAAAGTAAAAGATAAAAATATTCTCATTTTAGGAGCAGGAGGAGCGGCTAAATCAATAAGTGTATATCTGGCAAAAGAAAAAGTAAAAAGAATAGATTTTTATGATATTATCTTTAACAAAGCCGTTAAATTGGCAAAGAGATTAAAAAAGTTCTTTCTTGAGTTAAAGATAAATGTTTTTAAAGATAAAAAGAAGATAGATTTAAAAAATTATCAAATTCTTATTAATGCCACAGGTGTGGGATTAAAAGAAAAAGATTCCCCTCCCATTACACTGGAGGAAGCATTTTCTGATTTAGTCGTATATGACCTCATTTATAATCCACCTTTCCCTTCTTTTTTAAAAGAGGCAAAAAAAAAGAAATTATTTACTATTAATGGACTTTGGATGTTGATTTATCAGGCACTTGAGGCAGAAAAAATTTGGTTTGGGAAAGATTTTTATCCAGAGGCTGATATTTTGTATAAAAAATTAATAAAAGAGTTGAAAAATGCTGGCTAAAGTTTTTTCTTTTATCTTTGGAGCCTGTATAGGAAGTTTTTTGAATGTATGTATTTACAGAATTCCTCGGAATTTATCTATTATAAAACCTGCCTCTTTCTGTCCACACTGCAGGAAATCTATAAAGTGGTATGATAATATTCCTATTTTAAGTTTTATCATTCTTGGTGGACACTGTCGGTATTGTCAGGAAAAGATTTCTTTTCGTTATCTTGTAGTGGAGTTTATCACTGCTTTTTTAGTATTATTTCTTTATTCTCGTTACGGATTAGGATTGATATTTTTTAAATTTCTTTTTTTCTTCTCTCTACTTGTTGTTGTTTCTTTTATTGATATAGAATTTCATGCTTTGCCAGTTTATCTTTGCTTTTTAGGGATTCTTGTGGGTTTGATATTTGCTTTAGTTGATACTTTAACTCTTTTAAAACAAAAACTCTTTTTTGGTCAAAATCTTCCTTTGTTTATTTCTTTTAAAGGACTAATTTTTGGTTTGGGTTTTACTTATCTTTTTAAGCTTTTTGGAGATATCTTTTTAGAATTTTATCTTAATTTACGAGGCAAAGAATCTATTGAAGGGGAGAAGGAATCCTTGGGCTTGGGAGATGTTGATTTTATGGGGATGATAGGAACATTTTTAGGAGTTAAATTTGTAGTTTTGACATTTTTTATTGCTCCCTTTATTGCTCTTTTTTATGCCCTTTTTGCTTTAATACTGAAACGCTCACACATAATTCCCTACCTTCCTTATCTTTCTTTGGCGGCATTTATTTCTTTTTTATGGGGAGATAAGATTCTGAAGCTGGTAATTTTAAAATGAGGATTTTAACTGCCGGAGAATCACACGGAAAAGCGATCGTTGCTATTTTGGAAGGTTTTCCTAAGGGGGTAAAGATTGATATTGATTTTATTAATCAGGAGTTAAGAAGAAGACAGATGGGTTTTGGAAGAGGAAAGCGCATGCAGATTGAGGAGGATAAAGCAGAGATAATTTCTGGAGTAAGAAATAGAATAACTCTCGGAAGTCCTATTTGTATTCTTGTAAAAAACAAAGATCAAAAGATATATCCTGAAAGAGATGATAATTTAAAACCTGTTCTTGTTCCTCGTCCAGGACATGCAGATTTAGCAGGATGCCTAAAGTTTGAGGAAAAAGATATCCAGAATATTTTAGAAAGAGCCTCAGCAAGAGAGACAGCAGCTCGGGTATGTATAGGAAGTATTTGTAAACAATTTCTTAAAGAATTTGATATAGAAATAGCCAGCTTCACAGTGGGTGTTGGAAAAATTGTTTCTTCTAAAAAACCTAAAGGGGTGGAGGAGATTGTAAAAAAAACCAAAAAGTCTTTGCTTAACTGTATAGATAAAGAAAAAGAGAGATTGATGATTGAAAAGATAGAGGAAGCAGAAAGGAGAAAAGATACCTTAGGAGGAATAATTGAGATTTGGGCTGAAGGGGTTCTTCCAGGTTTAGGTAGTTTCATGCATTTTGATAAAAGATTAGATGCAAAAATTGCTTATTATTTGATGAGTATTCCAGCGGTTAAAGCAGTAGAGATTGGTTTGGGGTTTGAATATGCTAAAAAAAGAGGATCTTGTGTTCATGATGCAATTTTTTATTCTAAAAAGAAAGGTTTTTATCGCAAGACCAACAACTGTGGAGGGATTGAAGCAGGAGTCTCTATCGGCGCACCAATAGTTGTAAGAATAGCAATGAAACCAATCTCTACCCTGGGTAATCCTTTAGACTCAGTGAATATATTAACCAAAAAGAAAGATAAAGCTTCAGTTATCCGTTCTGATATCTGTGCGGTAGTAGCCTGTGGAGTAATTGCTGAAAGTATGTTAGCTTTAGCTTTGGTTGAGTCTTTTTTAGAAAAATTTGGTAGCGATTCATTGAAAGAAATAAAGAAAAATTATGAAAATTACCTTAGGCAACTTGCTCAATTTTAGTTTTTGTATTAATAAAGTAATTACCAATAAAAGATTATTCTGGGTTTTAAAGAATAATAATGTAGAATTAGACTTAGAATTACCTACTACCTTATGGTATTTTGATATAAGGGTTCTTAATGGTATTTTAAGAATCCAGACGCTTTTCATTTCTATATAAATAAAGACAATTAATAAAAACAATATGTAGTAGCCACCTTTTCTTTACCCCACATATAGGATTTTGCTTAAAAAATAGAAAAAAAATACTTGCTTTCTTTTTCAAAAGGTAATTTAATGGAAGTGTAGTCAAGTATATACAGGTATGATCAAATAGTGTAAAGTGTATTAAAGTGTATTCAGATATGAGAAGGAAATACTTTACAGCTCAGGAAGTAGCTTATAAATTAGGCATTTCTAAACAGACCCTTTTGCGTTACGAGAAAAAGGGAATTTTCCCTAAACCTCGAAGGAATTTAGTTAATGGATGGAGAGAGTATACCGAACATGATATTGAGAGAATGAGGAAAATTTTAGGAAGAGGATGAGATGAGAAATAAGTATTTTAGTGTTCAGGAAGTAGCTAAAATCTTGGGAATTTCTAAACAAACCCTTTTGCGTTACGAGAAAAAGGGAATTTTCCCTAAACCTCGAAGAAATTTAGTTAATGGATGGAGAGAGTATACATTGGAGGATATTAGACGTCTAAAAAAGATTTTGGGAAGAGTATGAAGGGAGAAAAGTTTTTATTATTTGTTATTCTGGCTTTCATTTTTACACAAGGTTGTTCTAAAAGAGAAGAAGAAAGATCTTATGATGTTAATGAGAAATTTTTTGAGAATGAAGAGACTAAAGAAGTGGATATAAAAGAAAAAAAAGAGTTAGGCAAACTTATTGTTTCTTTAAGAAAGAATCCTTTTCTTAGATGGGAGGAAGAAAAAGGATTAGTCCAGAAAAAAATGCGGAAAGTGATTGATTATTTAGATTTAACAGCGATATTTTGTTCTCCCTTAAGGTCGTTCGCGGTTATCAATGGATATGTAGTAGAGAAAGGAGATGTAATTGCGGAAAAAGAAGTTATAGAGATTAACCCTAAGTCAGTAATTTTAGAAGATGAGAAAGGGGAGTATATTTTACCTTTAAGAGAAAGATGAGAAGAGATTCTATAAAGAAATTTCTATTAGGGATAATTATGTTGTTTAGTTTATTCTGTTGGGCACAAGAACAGAAAGAAAGCAGTAATTCACCAGAAAGCAAAATTTTACAAAAAAATGAAGAAAGAATTTCTCAAAACACACAGTCTGTCCAAGAAACATCTATTTTAAAGATAAAATGCTCAAAAGAAAAACCCAATCTTTTTACAATAGAGTTAAAAAATGCTGATTTAGCTGATTTCTTCAGAGTTTTAGCGCATAATTATTATCTTAATATTATTGTAGATGAAAAAATTAAAGAAAAAATTACTGCGAGTTTCACAGAGGTTACTTTAGAAGAGGCTTTAGAGAGAATTGTAGATATGTATGGATTGAAGTTGGAGAAAAAAGGAAAGGTGATTTTTATAAAGCCAAATTTAGTTACCAAAATTTTCTATCTTCATCATGTTGAGGCAAAATCTCTTCTTGAAACTTCAGAAAATGAAATACAGACACAAGATATTTCATCAGGAGAAGAAACAGCTAAATCTCGTGTGGCTACTATTTATGATCTTTTATCTGGAGAAGGAAAAGTTCTTTTAGGTAAGCAGCCTAACTCTATTATGGTGATTGATTATCCTGAAAATATAGAAAAGATAAAAACCTATATTGAGATGGTAGATAAAGGAATGAGTAGTAGAATCTTCAAACTTAAATATATAAGCGCAAAAGAAATAGTAGGAAAACTGAAAGAATCAGAAGAAGAAACAGAAGAGAGCGAAGAGACCGCGGAAAGCAATACAGAAAGTAGCAGTAATGAAACAGAGTAAAAAGATATTTTTGCCATTATTGTTTTTATTATTGCTGAATTATTTCTCCTTTTCTCAGGATGTTTCTGATATTACCTCTTTATTATCCAGTGAAGGAAAGGTTTTATATGGTAATGAACCCAATTCTATTTTAGTTATTGATTATCCAGAAAATTTAAAAAGAATTGAGGAGTATTTGAAAATGATTGATGTTTCTCCTCGTCAGGTGGTGATTGAGGCAAGGGTAGTAGAGGTAAAACTTCAGGGAGAGCATTCCTTGGGGATAAACTGGCAGTTATTTGCTGAAAAACATGGGTTAGAGATGGGACAATTCCGTATCGGATCTTCTGAAGGTGGTCCTTTAGAGCAGATGATACCTTATAAATCAACATATTATCCTCCCGGAAGTACTCAATCAGAAGATATGGAAGAACCTTTCACGGTTACTGTTTTTGATGAGAATATTAATATAGTTTTAAAAGCTTTGGCTAATTCTTTAAAAACAAATATTCTTTCTGCTCCTCGAGTTACAACAGTAAATAATCGTTCTGCAGAAATTAAAATAGTTGAGAAGCTTCCCTGGGCTGAGCCGGAAGTGGAGATGTCTGAGGAGGGAATTACTGTAACTTGGAATATAAATTTTGAAGAAGTAGGTATTATTCTTAAAGTTACTCCCACAATAACTGAGGATGGAAGAATAACAATGGAACTCAAACCAGAGGTAAGTGAACATGTAGGAGATTATAAACTTACTGTAGTTCAGGGAAGCACCCAAATTCCCTATACTGTGCCTATAATTGATACACGTTCTGCTGATACTAAGGTGGTTATTGGTAATGGTCAGACTCTTATAATTGGAGGTTTAATAAAAGAGAAAAATACCGAAGGGGAGACGAAAGTTCCTCTCCTGGGGGATATTCCGGGATTGGGATGGTTATTTAAAAGCAAGAAAAAGACAAAAGATAAAACAGAACTTTTAATTTTTGTTTCTCCCACTATTGTTACTCCTCAAGTTGCCAAAAAGATGGAGAAGGAGGAAAAAGAAGGAATAGGAAAATGGTATATGAAAGAAAGAGAAAAAATTCAAAAAAGGAGAGAGAAATTACTTTCTCTTTTAAATTCATTAGATGAAGCAGTTGAGGATTTACAGGCAAGAATGCAAGAGTTAGAGAGGAGAATTTCTAAATAAAGGGGGGAGAATGGAAGAAAAAGAATTAGGGGAGATATTAGTTAAGGAAGGTTTTATCACTTCTCAACAGTTAACAGAAGCTTTAGAAGAACAGAAAGTTACTCAAGAAAAATTAGAGGATATTTTAGTAAAAAAAGGATGGATATCTGCACAAGAAATTAATCGAATATTAGCTATGGAGACAGGAGTAAGCACTTTTGATTTATCTACTTATATAATTGATTCGGAGGTAATTAAATTAATTCCTGAAGATATCGCTGTCAAATATAAAGTAATTCCTGTTTTTAAAATAGGCAATACTTTAACGGTAGCAATGACTAATCCTCATAATGTCTTCATTATAGATGAACTTACTCGCATTACAGGATGTGCAATCGAACCTGTTTTAGCAGATGAAATATCTATTCGTAAAGCGCAGGAACAATACTACGGTGGAGCAAATACTATTCAAGAAATAATTTCCTCTATTGATAAAAAGAAGTTAGCTAAAGGAGAAAAATTAGGAGAGGAGGCTCCTATTGTACGATTAGTCAATATTCTCATTACTGAAGCGGTGCAGGCAAATGCCTCAGATATTCACATTGAACCGGAAGAAAAATTTTTAGGAGTGCGGTATCGCATTGATGGGGTTCTTCATCGACATACTTTCCTGCCTAAGCAATTACAGCCAGCAGTTATTTCTCGAATAAAGATAATGGCAGGGTTAGATATTGCTGAGAAACGACTTCCTCAAGATGGAAGAATTTTAATGAAAGTGGGAGGTAAAGATATTGATTTTCGTGTTTCTACCTGCCCTACAGTTCATGGAGAAAATGTAGTTTTAAGGATTTTGGATCGTAGTAGTATGAGAATGGAACTTAATAGTTTAGGATTTTCGTTGCAAGATTTAAAAACTTTTGAAGAATTAATTAACCGTCCTTATGGGATAATTTTAGTTACTGGCCCTACAGGAAGCGGAAAAACAACAACTCTTTATGCAGCTTTGCAGAAAATTAATCGTGAAGATTTAAATATTATGACGGTTGAGGATCCGGTAGAGTATCATTTTCCTCGTATTCGTCAAGTGCAAGTAAATCCTAAAGCAGGATTAACTTTTGCCTCGGCTTTACGTTCCTTTTTAAGACAAGATCCTGATGTAATTATGGTTGGTGAGATTCGTGATTTAGAAACCGCTGAAATTGCTGTTCAGGCAGCTTTAACTGGACATTTAGTCTTCTCTACATTACATACTAATGATGCTTCCTCTGCTTTTGTTCGCTTAATTGAGATGGGAGTAGAGTCATTTTTAGTTTCAGGATCTTTATTGGGTGTAGTAGCACAGAGATTGGTAAGAAAGGTATGTGAAAGATGTAAAGAATACTATACTCCTTCTCAGGATATTCTTGCCATGTTAGATTTAGAAGGAAAGGTTAATGAGAATACTAAATTTGCTCAAGGGCGAGGTTGTAAGATTTGCAATCACACAGGCTATAAAGGAAGAACAGGGATTTTTGAACTTTTAAAGGTTGATGAGGGTATGCGTACTCTTCTTTTAGAGAAACCTTCTGCAGAGAAAATTCGTGAATATGCGCGTAAAAATGGAATGGAAACGTTGAGAGAAGCCGCAATAGAAAAATTACTTAAAGGAATAACCACACCTCAGGAAGTTTTAAGGGTTACTTTACAGGTTTAATTAATTTGATAGAAACTTCCCGCAACTGTACTTTCATTGTCAGGAATTCCATCATTTACTCCCTGAATATCCACACGCAATCTTTTCTGGGCAATTAAATTTCCTGCATTATCAAAATAGGCTCCCGTTGCAGAGATTCGTCTTCGGTCAGGAAATCCAGGTATTGTTGATATAATAAAGGAATATCTTAAATTAGAAGAAAGAAAACCACTTCCTGCTCCAGTACTCCCACTCAATGCTTGAATTTTTCCTTCTTCTAATCCAGCAAAAGCTGCCCAATAAGCATCTTCTATAGCTTTTTTTAAAACTAATGTTTTTTCTTCTGATTCCCACATGTTGTAGAGGATAAACATAAATACACTTATAATAAAAAGGAAGAATAAAGTAATTAATATGATTTGTGTCTTTTTCATTGGTTTCTTAGCCAAACCCCTGTTCTAAAATTAAAAGTTTTTCTTCTTTTTCTTATACTTGCCTGAATACGATAAAAATTTCCACTTGGGTTTTGAATAGTAAAAGATGAAAGATCGTTGATTAACACTTCCCATCTACTCCAGCCTCCACCTCCTCCTATGCTTCTCTGACGCCGTCGCAGTTGATTATTATTCCAGCGATAGCGTATACGAATATTTGCTGAGCCATCTCCATCAGTATCTAGGCGGAATCTTAAACTATTAGGATTAATTTGAAGATTGGTAGCTTGTCTTAATTCATAAGTTAAAAAATTGAGAGCCCAATAAGCATCTCTTATGGCTCTTATTCTATCTTTCTGTGCAATCCAAGAATTTTGTACAATGAAAAATATAGCAGCTACATTTACAATAATAATTCCAATGATAAATAAACTTGTCAATACCTCAATAAGAGAGAATCCTTTTTTCCTCATTGTATTCTTGAAACATAAGTAATTGTACTTTTTGTTTCTGTGGGCCCGGTTATTGTAACTGTAACTCTTTTTATTCCTGAAGAAGGTCCATTATTTATAATAAGAGTTCTCTGATAATTTGTATTACCAACAGTTACCGAGCTTAAAGAATAAGTGCCATTTGTAGGTGGATCGCTACCTGTTAAATTAACTAAGTTTTGCCACAGACTGTAAAATTCTAATGTTTCCTTAGTTAAAAGTAATATATCTTTTTCTTCTTTCATCTTTCTGCTCCAGTTAAGTCCATGACCAAATATATAAAGCATTCCTGAAAGAATTGCTCCTAAAATTGCCAAAGAAATAACTACTTCAATTAGAGAAAAACTTTTTTTTACCATTCAATTGCTCCAGTATTAGGATAAATAGTAATTGTCTCTGTGTGATTTCCTTTTCTTAATTGAATAATCTGGGTGGTATTTATCCCTTGAGGTTTTCCATGAATACCAAAAGTAATCTGTGAGGGTGCTGAAGCTAAATTTACTTTTAAAGAATAAGGAGGTGCAATTAAATTATTAGGATTAGTTGAATTTTTATAAAGAGAATAACGATTATTAACCGTATCAAAATTTATAATATAATTATTAATTCCACAATTGGCTAATTCTCTTATCCAAAGTAAATCTCCAACTAATTTTTCCTTTTCTTTGTTCAATTCCTTAGGAGAGATAAAATTAAGACCTGAAATTAGATAACCAGCTATAAGAGTAACGATTACGACAACAATTATTAATTCTGTTAAAGTAAAACCCTCCCTTTTTGGAAAGGGAGGGGCAATTTTAAAAAGCAATTTTTTCCTTCTCAAAGGTGATTTAAGCGCTTGGCCCTTCTCCTACATACATATATAAATCATTCCAATCATCATGACGAATAGCACCACTCCTGCGGTTTCCATCATCTAAGTCACTGTCTATTTTGCGAAGAATATTTCTTGTTGCTGCACTGCCTCGATTGAAATGGAGACGATAGAAGACTTCATTACCCCAAGTTCCATCAAAGTTAAATGGTGCATATCCCCAATAGTTGTAGTCATAATATCCACCACCAGCAATAGGAACAGTTGATGGCCAGCGATCTAAATAAGGACCTTCCCAATCATTTGCTGAGACATAGCGAGGTCGATACATGAATCCAGGATCTCTGCCTGCACCAACATCACGAGGATATCCACCACAATCTCCATAAAACTTTATTGTTGCTGTCTTTAGCGTTTTAAGTGCTGCCTCAACTCTTGAGATTCTTGCTTTATCGATAAGTTTTCCCACCTGAGGAAGTAAAAGTGCCACTAAAATACCAATTACTGCAATGACAACCATAAGTTCAATTAAAGTAAAACATTTTTTAAACATACCCCCCACCTCCTTTAAAATAAAAAATAATACTTTATATAAAACCCCATTTTTAATATAACACATTCTAAGTTAAGATTCAAGTTCAGGTTGTAATTTGAAGAATAGTATTATAAAATAATTTTGAGATGAAGAGATACTTTTATACAGCAAGAGATAATAATGGAAAGTTAATTAGAGGGGTATTAGTTGCCGAAAATGAGAAAGAATTAGCAGATAAGGTAGCTAATTTAGGATATTTTTTGACAGGATTTAAAGCATTTCCGGGAAGGTTTGAAAATTTACCTAAGAGAAGAATAAGTAGGCTCACTCAAAAAGAGTTACTTACTTTTACCCTGGAGCTTTCTACACTTATTGACGCAGGCCTGCCTCTTCTTGAAGGTTTGCGAAATTTAGCTCAATCATCAAAAGATGAGAGAGTAAAAAGAATAATTAATGAGATACGTAGAAGAATAGAGGCAGGAAGTTCTCTTCGTGAAGCTCTTTCGTATCATCCTCAAAGTTTTTCTTATATTTATCAAGCTTTAATTGGAGCAGGGGAAGCTACGGGTAGACTACCCCAAGTATTAAAAGATTTAGCACGTTTTATAGAATGGCAGATGAATTTAAGGATGAAGATAAAAGAAGCTTCTGCTTATCCTACCATTTTATTTTTTGTAATGGTAGGAGTAGTTACTTTATTAGTAGTGAAAGTTATCCCTTCTTTTAAAGTTGTTTTTGATCAAGCTCAAGTTGCACTTCCTCTTCCTACACAAATTGTTTTAGGGGTGAGTAATTTTGTGCATAAATTTTGGTATATATTTATAGGTGTGCCTTTATTATCCTTTGTAGGATGCAAAATTTATTATAATACTCCCAAAGGAAGATATAGAATAGATAGTATAAAGTTAAAAATTCCTATTATTGGTGAATTTGTCCGCAAATTAACATTATCCAGATTCGCTCATATATTTGCTTTAGGATTCAGAGCAGGAGTAAATATTCTTACCTGTTTAGAGATTACTCAGGAAGCATGTGGGAATGCTAAAATTGAGGAAGCGGTAGGGAAAGTGAAAAACTCTGTCAATCTGGGGAAAAAGATCGCTGTTTCTTTAGAAGAGACAAAAGAATTTCCTGCAATGATGATAAGGATGGTTAGTATTGGTGAACAATCAGGGAATCTATCTCAGGTATTGGAAAAAGTTGCTCAGTTTTATGATGAAGAGGTAACAAGAGGAGTTAAGAAGCTTTTTACTTTTATTGAACCAGTATTAATTGTTTTTATGGGAGCAATTGTGGGAATAATTGCTATCTCTATTTTTCTGCCACTTTTTAGAATGGTTCAGATTTTTGCCAAATAATGGCTAATTTAGTTGGAATTGATGTTGGAAGTTATACCACAAAAGTTGTTCTCATAGAAAGAAAAAGGGCAAAAAATATACTTGTTAAATCTTTTTCTTTCAAAACTCCTTATACCTCAAATTTTTCTCTTGATTATAAAGAATTTATAAATCAACTTACCTCTTTCTTATCTCCTCAAAAGTGGGAGCAAGCTTATGTAGGAATAAATACTTGTTTTTCTCCAATTTCTGTTCTTACCTTAGATTTGCCTAGGATGAGAAGACGTGAACTTAATATAGCGGTGATAAATGAAGCAAGAAGAAAAATTATTCCTCCTCCCGGAGCAGATACAATTTTTGAGTATGCAATTTTAAAGGAAGAAGTAATAAAGAAAAATATTCGTTATAAAATTTTGGTAGTAAGAACAGAACGGAATTTTATTGATGAGATTATGCGAATTTTTGATGTATTTCCTGAGGCTTTACCCGTATTTATTAGCCCTCTTTGTTTTACTTTCAGTAATCTGTTTTCTTCCAATTCGCCATTTATAAGCAAAGATATTGCTTTAATAGATATGGGATTTACCTCTGTGAATATTAGCATTTTCCAAGAGGGTAAATTAAGTTTCTATCGCAATATAAAGTTCGGACTTAAAGATGTAATTTCCCATTTTTCTGAAAATTTAGGATTAAAATTTGAGGAGGCAGAAGTATTGATGAGAGAAAAAGGTATTCCTCAAGTTGATATAGACCTTTCCGATAGAGTAAAAATTGCTGAGGAGATTATGCGTCAGAAATACGAAGCTTCTCAAGGAGAATCTGGAGAGGAAGTAAATGTTTTGGAGTTGAGAATGCTCTGGCAGACAGAGATAGAGAGAGTTGTTCAGGAAATTCGTCGAACTTTTGTTTATTATAAACGACAAGAGAAAAGAAATGTAGAAGGGCTTATATTTTTGGGAGGAGCTTCTCAAGTAAAAGGATTAGTAGATTTTTTAGATACTCAAATTGGTGGCGAGATTATACCTCTTGACTCTTTAGTTAAAGAGAATATAGAAATCAGAAGTGATTTTGAGAAAGAAATTCCAACTTTTGCTCCATCTATTTCTATAGCTTTGAGTATTCTCTTAGCAAAAAAAGAAGAAACTACAATTAATTTTCTGCCTGTCGGTTTAAAGAAAAGAGAGTATAAACTTATATGGCAGATAGAAACGGTAGTGATAGGAGCTATACTTTTGGTGTTTTCATTTTTAGGATGGGTGAAACTATCTGTAGAAAATATTGCTTTGAGAAATAAATTAGGAAAAATAGAAAAAAAACTAAAAAATATACCTTCTTTATTAACTGCTTTGGAAAATTTTAAAAGAAGAGAATCGCTTATAGAAAGAAAAAGTAAGGTAGTTGATTATCTTTTAAAAGAAAGGAAAGATTTTGTTCCTTTTTTAGAAATTTTGCCTGATTTAGTCCCCCGAGAAATATTTCTATTATCTTTAAAGATAGAGAGAGTAGAAGCACAAACTTCAAATTTTCAAGAGACTTTCCCCCAGGTGGATAATAATTTACCACAAAATCCACAGGATATTTCTCAAGACTTCCCTCCTCCTTCTAAACCTGTTTATGAAAAACAAAAAAGTAAATATATTATAAAAATAGAAGGAGCAACCTTTTCTGATTATAGAACTTCAATAAGAATATTCAGAGAATTCAAAAAACATATGGAGGAAAGTGGTTATTTTAAAAATATCTATCTAAAATTACCTCCTTTAGAGAAAGTTTCTCCTATAATCGAAAAGAAAAAAATAGTTTTGACTGAGGTGAAATTTCGTAAATTTAGTTTAGAGGCAGAAATTGTTGAATGAAAAGGTTTAAATTAATATTATCTCTTACAGTAATCTTTTTTCTTTTCTTTTTTTTCTCCTTTTTGAGTGAATATAAAAAGAATCTTTCTTTGAAAAAAAAAGTTAAAGAGAATATAGAAAAACTGAGAGAAGCAGAAGAAATGGAAAAAGAAGTAGAAAAAATAGAGCAAAGCAAAAAAGAACAGATTTTGAAATTAAAAGCAATAGAAGAAAGAATTCCTCAAGATACACAGACTACAATTAATTTAATAGAAGAAATTACAAAAATTGCTACTCAATTGGGAATTAGAAAGATAGAATTCTCTTCAAAAAAAGAAGAAACAACTGATTTTTCAGAGCCTACTTCAATTTTTCTTTATGATGAAAAGATAAAACCTTTATTTATTTATGTAACCATAGAGGCAGAATTTCCCACATTTGTTGTTTTTTTGAAAAAATTAGCAAAAATTAAACATATTATTTCTTTGGAGACTATAGAGATTAAAAGAGAAAAAAAGATCATTCCTCTTCAAAAAATCCATCTTAAATTAGTTACTTATATTTTTTCATCTAAATAGAGATGAATTTTGGCTGGGCAGTTGTTTTTATTGGATTATTTTCTATATTCTCCCAAAGCATATTTATTCGGCGTCTTATCTGTGTATTTTATGGAAATGAGTTAACTACAGGAATATTTTTCTCCAGCTGGCTTTTTTTTGGAGGAATAGGAAGCTTTGTTTTTTCTAAAATCTCACATAAAATTAAAAATGACCTTCTCTTTTTTGGTTTTTTAATTGTTCTTTTTTCTTTTTTAAGTTTTTTAGAATTTCTTTTTATAAAAAGCTTAAAGATAATTTTTGGTATTTATCCAGGGCAAATTCCTGATTTATCCTTTGTATTTATTGCTACTTTTTTAATTATTGCTCCCTTCTCTTTCCTCAATGGATTTCTTTTCTCTTTTACTGTAAAAATATGTTCTCAATACAGGAAAGAAAAAGCCATAGCTCAAGTCTATGCACAGGATGCATTAGGAGATATGCTGGGAGGAATTCTTTTTTCTTTTCTCTGTGTCTATTTATTCTCTCCTTTAGAAAACATATATTTTATCAATTTAATTTTTATCCTTTTCTTTTTTATCTTCTTTAAGAAAAACAAAAAAATATTTGTCTATTTTTTAATCCTTCTGCTTCTTTTAGGTATTTTTTTAGAAAAAATTGATACTTTTTTAACAAAAAAAGAATGGAGGGGGTTTAAGGTTATAAAAAAGATCTCTTCTTTTTATGCCGATTTAGTTTTAATTAAACAAAAATCTCTTTACAGTCTTTTTGGAAATGGCGTTTTAAATTTTAGTTTTCCTCTCAAAAGAGAAAAAGAGGCTGTGGTTTCTTTAGCATTCCTTGAAACAAAACTGCCACGAAATATCTTAATTATTGGAGAAGGAGCAGCCGGTTTTTTATCACAGATTTTGAAATATAAAGGAGTAGAAAGCATATACTATTTAGAGTTAGATCCTAAAGTAATAGAAATAGTTAAAAAATATTTACCTCAAGAGGATAAAGAGGCTCTAAGATCAAAAAAAGTAAAAATTATTCATCAAGAAGCAAGAGTTTTTTTGGCTAATTATCAAGGTAAAAAATTTGATATTATCTTTTTAAACACAGCTCCTCCTTTAAATCTTTATCTTAATCGCTTTTATACAGTAGAATTTTTTGAAAAATTAAAATCTTTTCTTAACCAAGATGGAATATTAACATTAACTATTCCTTCAAAAGAAAGTTATCTTTCCCAAGAACTGTGTGATTGGAATGCCTGTATTTATCATACTTTAAGAAGAGTATTTTCAAAAATTATTCTTATACCCGGAGAAAACTTAAGATTTATTGCCTCTGATTCAGACTATCTTACCCAAAATCCTGATGAATTAGCAGAAAGATTTTTAAAAAGGAATTTTCCCTCTTCTTATATCAATCAGTATTATTTTTATATGAAGTTAATCCCTTGGCATATAAATTATGTGACCTCTGTGTTGAAAAATCATAAAGTAAAAGAAAATAAAGATTTTGAGCCTATAGCTTATTTTTATGGGATAAGTTATTTTACTTCTTATTTTAAATCTTTTTTAAATCAAATCCTCACTTTTCTATCTCGCTTTAAAATACATATTTATTTGGTAATTTTTTCTTTTATTCTTTTTCTTTCTTCTTTCCGGGAAAAAACCATTTTGCCTCTAACTGTTTTTATTCTTGGTTTTTCAGCAATAACCTGTGTAATTTTTTCTATCTTGGGGTTTCAGATTATCTATGGATATGTTTATCATAAAATAGGTCTTATCAATGCTTTTTTCATGTTAGGAATTGTGATAGGTTCCTATTTTTACTCTTCCTTTTTAAAGAAAAAATATAAAGAATATGCAAGTTTTATATTGACAATTGTGGGCCTTCTCTTTTTTATTCTTCCCCCTCTTTTTAGATGGCTTTCTTTTAAATCTTATTTTTATTCTTCTATTTTTTATTTAATTCCTCTTTTAGGAGGAATACTTACCGGAATATATTTCCCCTTGGCTAACTCTCTTTATTTATCCAAATCATCTCAGATAGAAAAAGGGACAAGTTTTCTTTATGCTTGTGATTTGTTAGGAGGTGCATTAGGAGGAGTTATGCTTTCGGTAGTATTTTTGCCATTATATGGTATAATTAAATCCTGTAATTTTATAGGATTAATTTTGGTAGAAGCTGCAATTTTTTTATATTTTTCTTTAAAAAGATGAGGAGATTAATTATTTTTTTTCTTTTTCTGTTTCTTGGAAATATTATTTTTTCTCAAGAGAATGAATTAAAAAAAGCTCTTTTCTGGGAGAAAAAAGAAAATAATACTGTCAGATGCCTTTTGTGCCCCCGTCGTTGCATTATCCCTCAAGGCAGGAGAGGATTTTGTCGGGTAAGGATAAATAAAAAAGGCATTCTTTATACCTTAGCTTATAATAATCCGGTTGCGGTAGCTATTGACCCAATTGAGAAAAAACCTTTTTTTCATGTTTTACCAGGAACAAAAGCTTTATCTATAGCGTTTTCTGGATGCAATATGCGTTGTATTTTCTGCCAGAACTGGCATATTTCTCAAAAAGCTCCTGATGAAACAAAAAATTATCATCTAACTAGTAAGGATTTAATAAAATTAGCAAAAAAATATGATTGCCCCTCAATCGTTTTCACCTATACAGAACCCACAATATCCTATGAATTTATGCTTGAGACGGCAAAATTAGCCAAAAAAGAAGGTCTTTTTGTGGGAATGCATACCTGTGGATATATAAACAAGAAACCTTTGGAGGAACTTCTAAAATATATGGACTTTGTTAATGTAGATTTAAAAGCCTTTTCTGAGGAGTTTTACAATAAAATTGGTTACGGAGCACATCTTTCACCAATCTTGGAGACTCTTAAAACGATAAAAAAAGCGGGTGTGCATCTTGAGATAACCAATCTGATCATTCCTACACTTAATGATTCTCCTCAGATGATAAAGAAGATGTGTATCTGGATTAAAGAAAATTTGGGGGATGATGTTCCTATTCATTTCACCCGTTTCTATCCTATGTTTAAGTTAAAAAATTTACCTCCCACCCCCTTAGAAACACTTAAAAAAGCTTATAAAATTGCAAAAGAGGTAGGATTAAAATATGTCTATATCGGGAATGTTTTTGGGATAAAAGAAGAATCAACTTTTTGTCCTTATTGCGGGAAAATTCTTATTCATCGTGTAGGTTATACAATTTTAGAAAATAACATTGTAAATGGAAGATGTAGATGGTGTCATCGTAAAATAGAGGGGGTTTGGTTTAAAGAATAAAGTATGGCGCAGTTGGTGAACATTTGGGAAGTAATTTTAAGTTCTTTTTTGGAAAGAGCCTTAAGTCTGCGATTTGATATCTGTACTTGTAATGAGTGCCGGAAAAAGATGATGGAATATTTACTTAAGCAGTTTTCTCCTTTTTATGTAGAAAAAGATGCTTTTAACTATAAAGAAATAGAGAGAAAATTAATAAGAGGAAATTCGCAAAAGCTTTTTTTTGAGATTAATAAAGCAATAGAGGAAGTAAGCAAAAATCCTCCTCATTCTCTTTCAAGAGATAGAGAAAAAGAATTTGATACGCTTCTTAAAAAAATTAAAGAAGACCGTGGTGTAGATTTTTCTTCTTATCGGCATCATATTCTAAAAAGAAGAATAGCTTTAAGGCTTTTAGCTCATAAATTGAATTCTTATGCAGAATATTTAAAAGTTTTAGCTCATGATCCTTGCGAATACGATAAGCTTTTTGAAGTTCTTACAATTAATGTCTCTGAGTTTTTTCGCGATCCTCAAGTATGGAAAAGTTTAGAAAAAATTTTAAAAGAAATTATTAATAAGAATAATACTCAAAATACTCCTGTAGTTTTATGGAGTGCAGGCTGTGCTCAGGGAGAAGAGGCTTATTCTTTATCAATTCTTATGCACGAGATTGACAAAATTAATGTACCTTTTACTATTTATGCGACAGATATTGACCAGGATGCTTTGGAAAAAGCAAAACAGGCTGGATACAGTAGCGAGGTACTTAAAAATATAGAGGAGGATATTTTAAATCGTTATTTTGAATTTTTTCAAGGTAAATATTTCTTAAAGGAAAAGATTAAAAGACCAGTAAGGTTTAAATATTTAGATTTAACCTCTCAAGAGACTATTAAAGGGGTAGATTTAATTCTTTGTCGTAATGTTTTTATTTATTTTACCAAACCTTTGCAAGAACAAATTCTAAATAAATTTTATTATTCTTTAAAAAAAGAAGGTTACTTGGTTATGGGGAAAACCGAAACACTTATGTATGAGGCAAAATTGATCTTTAAAGAGATAGATATGGAAAATCGCATATATCAGAAAATAGATTAATATTTGACATTATAAAGAAGCATGGTATATTGTTATACTCGTAAGTTTTTACTGTTATTACTTTTATTTATTTTTTTTAAAATAATTCCTGATTTTGCACAGCAGCGGATAAAGGAATTTTATCTTTCTGATTGGAGCCAGAATAAAAAAAAGTGGGAATTGAGAGGCAAGAAGGCTTTTATTTTTGATAAATATGTAGATATAGAAAAACTGGAAGCCAAATATTTTTTAAAGAATAAAATTGTTAATTTAAAATCTGATAAGGGGAGAATTATAAAGCCAATGAAAGAGGTGTATCTTAAAGATAATGTAAAGGTAAAAACTAATGATGGGATAAGTTTGTTCTCGTCTTCTTTAGCATGGAAAAATAATCTATTGTTTACCGAAGATAAAGTAGAGCTGGAAAGAGATAATCTAAGAATTGTAGCTAAGGGTTTAAAGGCGGAGGAGAATTTAAAAAAAGTAAATTTTCAAAAAGAAGTAAAGGTTAGACTTTCCCAGGAAGATAATAAAGTTGTGATAACCTGCTCAGGACCTTTAGAGATTGATTATAATCAAGCTAAGGCTATTTTCAATAAAGATGTTGTGGTGACTTCTAAAGAAGGAAAGATTGAGGCGGATAAAGGAATTGTTTATTTTGATAAGAGTAGCCGAACAATAATCAAAATAGTCTGTGAGGGTAATGTGAAAATTGAAAGAGAAGGTAATGTTAGTTTTGCTGAGAAAGCGACTTATTTGGGCAAAGAGAAAAAAATTATTTTAGAAGGAAATCCGCGTTTAGTCATTTTTCCTAAGCAATGACTTTATTAGAAGTTAAAAATCTCACAAAGAGTTACAATGGGAAAAAAGTGGTAAATGGAGTTACTTTTTCCATAAAAAGAGGTGAAATTGTAGGTCTTTTAGGACCAAATGGAGCAGGAAAAACTACCTGTTTCTATATGATTGTAGGAATTGTTAGTCCAGATGAGGGAAAGATATTCTTTGATCAGCAGGATATTACCCACTTTCCTATCCACAAACGTGCTTGTTTAGGATTGGGCTATCTTTCTCAAGAGCCTTCTGTATTTAGAAATCTTACGGTAGAGGAAAATATTATGGCGATACTGGAAACCTTACCTTTATCTAAGAAAGAAAGAGAAGCGCGTCTCAATACTCTTCTTAAAGAGTTAAGAATAGAGCATTTGCGGAAAAATAAAGCTTATACTTTAAGTGGAGGAGAGATGCGACGTTTAGAAATTACGCGCAGTTTAGTTACCAATCCTTCATTTCTTCTTTTAGATGAGCCATTTTCAGGGATTGATCCTATTGTGGTTGAGGAAGCAAAGCAGTTAATTAAAGAGTTAAAGAGAAAAGGATTGGGAATTCTTCTTACAGACCATAATGTAAGAGAAGCTCTTTCTATTACTGATCGTGCCTATTTAATTTATGAAGGGAAAATTCTTATCTGGGGAAATTCTTTTGATCTTATAAATAACCCTCAGGCAAGAAAAATTTATTTAGGAGAAGATTTTAAAATGTAGTATGAAGGTAGAGATTAAAAAATTAAGTGAGGTAAGAAGGATAATTAAAGTAGAGGTAGAAGAATCCCATTTAAAAGAAGATAGAGAAAGGATTTATAAAGATTTAGCAAAAGAATTAAAAGTTCCTGGTTTCAGAAAAGGATGTGCTCCTCTTGAGGTTTTAGAAAGACATTACAGGGATTTTTTAAAGGAAAAATTTTTAGAATGGGCTTTACCTGCTTATTATGAGAAAGTAATTAAAGAGAATAAGTTTATCCCTGTCTCTTTGCCCAGAATATTTGATGTAGAGTTTAAGGATAATAAATTAAGTTTTTCCATAGAGGTGGAGATAAAGCCTCAAATTGAGATAAATGAGGAGGTTTATAAAGGAATTAAATTAAAAGAGAAAAAGATAGAAATAAGTGAGAAAGAGATAGAAAAGATGATAAGTGTGATGCAAGAAGAAATAGGCAAAGTTGTGGGGAAAAAAATTGATGAGGAATATGTAGCAAGATGGTATGGATATAAAGATATAGATTCTTTTAAAGAGGTTTTAAAAAATGATCTTAAAAGTAAGAAATTAGAAGAAAGAAGAAAATATCTTGAAGATCAAATAATTAGTTATCTTCTTAAAAAAATAAAAGTGGAGATTCCTCCCAAAGCAACAGAAGAATTCTTGGAAAGATTGGTGGAAGCAGAAATAAAAAGATTACAATTGCAAGGTTTTTCTTTAGAAGATTTGGATAAATATCGGCAGGATTTAGAGAAAAAACTTAGACCTTTTGCTTTTGAGAGAATGAAATTATTTTATATTCTGGAGGCAGTTGCTCAGAAAGAGAATTTAAAAATTGACAGAAATTCTTTTTATAGTGTGGTAATAAGTTATATTTTAAGTTTTGCTCAGTATACCCAATAAAGGAGGAAAAATGAAGAATCAAACATATGTGCCAATTGTAATTGAGCAAACCGGAAGAGTAGAACGCGCTTATGATATCTATTCTCGCCTTTTAAAAGATAGAATTATTTTTATCGGCACACCCATTGATGATAATGTGGCTAATGTAGTGATCGCCCAGATGCTTTTTTTGCAGATGGAGGATGTAAATAAGGATATTAATCTTTATATTAATACTCCGGGAGGAGTGATTACCGCAGGATTGGCTATCTACGATACTATACAATTTGTAAAATGTGATGTAGCTACTTACTGTGTAGGACAGGCAGCAAGTCTGGGAGCTTTACTTTTAGCAAGCGGCACAAAAGGAAAAAGATTTGCTTTACCTAACTCAAGAATAATGATTCATCAGCCTTGGGGAGGAGTACAAGGTTCAGCAGAAGATATTTCCCGTCAGACAAAAGAGATTTTAAGATTAAGAGAAAAAGTTAACAAAATTTTAAGTCTGCATACAGAAAAACCGATAGAAAAAATCAGAGAAGATACAGATAGAGACTTTTTTATGAGTGCTCAAGAAGCAAAGGAATATGGAATAGTAGATGAAGTCATTGTCCCTACAAAATTGAAATCAAAGGAAACAAAATGAGAAAGTATTTATTAACACCTGGTCCTACTTATATTCCTTCTTTAATAAGAGAGGTTTTAGCTAAAGAGATTATCCATCATCGTACACAAGAATTCAGAGATATTTTGAAAGAAGTGCATCAAAATCTTAAAAAGATATTCTGCACAGAGAATCCCGTAATAATTTTTACTTCTTCTGGCACAGGAGCAATGGAGGCAGCGGTAAGCAATTTTTTATCCTATAAAGGTAAAGTTATTGTAATTAACGGAGGAAAATTTGGCCAGCGCTGGAAAGAAATTGCTCAAAGTTATAAATTAGAGATAGTAGAGTATAAATTCAACTGGGGAGAAGTTCCTTCTTTAGAAGTTTTGGATGAGCTTTTAAAGAAGAATAAAGATGTAAAAGCAATTTTTACTACTTTGTGCGAAACCTCTACAGGAACAGTATATGATATTAAAGAAATAGCTTCTTTAGTTAAAGATAAAGATATACTTTTAGTTGTTGATGCTATCAGTGGATTGGGACAGGATGAGCTTCTTACTGATGAATGGGGAGTAGATGTAGTTGTGGGAGCTTCTCAGAAAGGTTTGATGCTTCCTCCGGGGTTATCTTTTATAAGTGTTTCTCCTAAGGCAGAAAGATTTATGAATAGTTCTGATTTACCCAAATATTATTTTGATTTAAAAAAAGCATTAAAAAGTTATTTCAATAATGATACTCCTTTTACCCCTTCCGTTTCTCTTATTATAGCTTTAAAAATTGCTTTAGAGATGATGATGAAAGAAGGAATTAAGCAAAGATGGAAGAAATTTTCTTTTTTAGCTTCTGCTACACGGAATGCAGCACTTTCTTTAGGTCTTACTCTTTTCTCTAAAAGACCCTCAAATTCAGTTACAGCAATAAATGTTCCTTCTGGTATTAAAGCAGGCGATTTAGTTAAACTTTTAAGAAAAAAATATAAAATAAGTATTGCTCAGGGACAGGCAGAATTTAAAGATAGAATCTTTCGCATTGCTCATATGGGAGCAATTGATAGGGATGATTTAACTGTATGTTTTTCTTTTTTAGAAAAAAGTCTGGAAGAGTTAGGATATAAGAATTTTGAAAAAGGTATATCTTCTAAAATAATACAGGAGACTCCAGATGTATAAAGTTCTTATTTGTGATAAGCTATCTGAGGAAGGAATAAAAATATTGGAGAATGCAGGGATTGAGGCAGATTGCCGATTCGGAGTAGACAGAGATGAATTAAAAGAGATTATCAAAAATTATGATGCTGTAATTGTAAGAAGTCAGACAAAGATAGATGCTGAAATCATTGAAGAGGCAAAAAGACTAAAATTTATTGGAAGAGCAGGTGTAGGGGTAGACAATATTGATGTAGAGAAGGCTACGAAGAAGGGTATAATTGTAATGAATGCTCCAGGAGCAAATACTATTTCTACCTGTGAGCATACATTTGCTCTTTTATTATCTTTGGCAAGAAAAATTCCTTCAGCAAATAATTCTTTAAAAAGAAGAGAGTGGAATCGTTCTCAATTTAAAGGTACAGAGCTTTATGGTAAAATTTTGGGGATTATAGGTTTGGGAAGGATTGGAAAAGAGGTGACAAAAAGAGCAATTAGTTTTGGGATGAAAGTTTTAGCTTATGATCCTTTTATTTCAGCTGAGGTAGCTGAAAGCATAGGGGCTAAATTAGTAGAGTTGGATGAGTTACTTAAAAATTCTGATTTTGTTACTGTTCATACCCCTTTAACTGAGGAGACAAAAAATTTGATTACTTTTGAAAAAATAGAAATGATGAAGGAGACTGCTTTTATTATTAACTGTGCACGAGGGGGAATTATTAATGAAGATGATTTATATAAAGCGCTTAAAGAGAAAAAGATTGCTGGAGTTGCCTTGGATGTATTTCAAGAAGAACCTCCTTTTAACTCTCCTCTCCTTAATTTAGATAATGTAGTAGTTACACCACATCTGGGAGCTACAACCTATGAAGCTCAGATTAATGTAGCAAAAGAGATAGCAACCTGTGTTTGTGATGCGCTTTTGGGGAAAGCGATAAAGAATGCTGTAAATTATATTCAGGTTGATCCAGAAATCTATCGGATTTTAAAACCTTATATGGAACTTACCCAAAGTATGGGAAAATTTATCTCTCAACTTATAGAGGGAAGAACGAGTTCTGTAAAGCTGAGGTATTATGGAGAAATTGCCTCTTTAAAAGTAGATCCTTTAAGCATGTCATTTATGAGGGGTTATCTTTCTCAAATATTGGAAGAAGAAGAGGTGAATTTAGTCAATGCTTTACAGATAGCTAAGGAGCGAGGAATAAGAGTAGAACAAGTAAAAAATCCTCAAGAGGAAGAGTATGTTAATTTAGTAAAGGTAGAGATAGTTACGGATAAACAGAAAAGGATACTGGAAGGTACCCTTTTTTCTAATAAAGAACCTCGTTTTGTAAAATTAGATGATTTTCATATAGAAATTACTCCTTCTGCCTATATGCTTATAATTTTTAATTGGGACAAACCTGGAGTAGTAGGAATGCTGGGAACTCTTTTAGGAAAGGAGGGTATTAATATTGCGGGAATGAGTTTAGGAAGACGTGCCCCTCAAGATGTAGCTTTAACTGTTCTTAATATTGATTCTTTAGTTTCACAAGAAATATTAAGAGAGATAAAAAACACCTCTAATGTTATCTTTGTGAAATTGGTAAAGTTATGAGAAGATTTCCTTTGTTTTTCTTTATTTTTCTTCTTTCACTTCCTTCTCTTTCTGCTCAAGAATTAACTGTGGTCTATACAGGAAATACTTTTGCTTCCCTTTATCCTTGTGAGAAGCATTTTGTTTCTCAAGGAGGGATAATGCGGCGTGCCACAGTATTGAAGGAATTAAGAGAAAAAGAGAAAAATATAATCGTAATTGAAGCAGGAGGATTTTCTGCAGGTTCTTTTTTTGATGAGTTTAGTTTGGGTAAGGACTTGGATAAGAAAAGAACAGCTTTTTATCTTAAAGCTTTAAAGAAGTTGAATTACGATGTGATAGGATTGACAGAGACTGATTTTGCTTTGGGAGAAGAATTTCTTAAGAAGATAATAAGGAAAAGTTCCCTTGATTTTGTTTCCACAAATCTTCGCCTAAGAGGTACTTATCCTTTTTTCATAAAAAAAATAAACAAAATAAAAATTGGTGTTTTATGCCTGGTGTATGCTTCTTCTTTTAATTGGAAAAGAACTGAAAAAATCCTTAAGAGATACTTACATTTATTAGAAAGAAAAAAAGTAAATTTTGTTATTCTTCTTTCAAACCTGCGCGATGATTTAAATGCACAGATTGCCAAACAATTCAGTAAAAAGATAAATTTGATTATTTCTACCGGATTTGGGATATCCCAGATTCCTTTCAAGAAGATTGACAGAGTGATAGTTGCTAAACCTACTTATCAAGGAAAATCAATAAGAATGATAAAATTTAAATTTGACGGAGAGGGAAAAATAATAGATTCAAAATTTAAAGAGATAAAACTTTCGCATGAAGTTGTTGAAGACAAAGAAATAAAAAAAATAATTCCTATCTGCTTCTCGGATAAAGATTGTCATCTTCTCTTAAGGAGACCTGCAAAATGTAAAAATAAAGCTACTTTGAAAGCTTTCTGTGAAGAGAAGTCTTTTAAGGTAGAGGTAATAACAGATGAAAAATGTCCTTTTTGCACACCTCAGGTAACCGAAAAATTTCTTAAAAAAATTTATTCAGAATGGAACTTTTCTTATCTTGATTATAAAAAAAAGGAAGCAAAGAAATTAATAAAAAAATATAAAATTAAGACTTTACCTGCCTTCATTTTCTCTTCCGATATAGAAAAAGAGATATTTTTTCCACGTATTTCTACTTTTTTTGAAAAAAGAGGAGATAAATATCTTTTAAAGGAAGAGATAAGTGGAGTAAATATTTTTTTAGAAAGAGATTTTATTAAAAAAAGAATTGATTTATTTTTCCATCTTACAGATAAGAATTTACTACCTATGTTAAAAATGATAAAAAAACTTTCTCAACAAAAAGATTATTCTTTATATCTACATTTTATTTTAAAAGATAAAGAGAAAGAGTTTATTCAAGAAGAGGTGGAAAGACTGATTGCTATAAAATTTCTTTATCCAGATAAACTCTCCTCTTATCTTTTTAAGCGCTTGGAGAACATTAACTCAAGCTGGTGGATTAATTTAATAGAGGAAGAAGGGATGAATTTAGAAAGGATTAAAAAATTTATAGAGAACAAAAAGGTTAAGGATTATTTAGAAAAAGAAAAGAAATTATGTAAAGAATTAAAAATAAATAGAGGTATAGCAATTCTGGTGAATAATTGTTCCCTTTTTCAACTAATTAATCCTTCTTATTCTGATTTAGAAGAATTATTGAAATACGCTGAAAAGTTAGAAAGGGGGAGGAATGGCTAAAATTTATATAATTGATGTAACTAATCGTGATGGAGTTCAGACTTCACGAATTTGTCTATCCAAACTTCAAAAAACGATAATTAATTTATATCTTGATAAAATGGGCATATTTCAGAGTGAATTTGGTTTTCCTACTACCAATCATGAGATAAATTATCTTAATGCTAATTTAGAATTACAAAAAAAAGGAGTGATAAAAAGATTAAGATTATCTGGATGGGTGAGGGCAATAAAACAGGATGTAGAATTAGCATTTAAAAATGTCCCTGAACTTAAACATCTTAATGTATCTATATCAACCTCAGATCAAATGATTAAATATAAATTTAGAGGAAAATTAGATTACGATACAGTGATAAAAAGCATGCAGGAGGCAGTAAAAACAGCAAAGGAATTGGGAGCCGAAGATGTGGGAGTAAATGCCGAAGATTCTTCCCGTTCAAGAATGGAATATTTAATAGATTTTGTCTCTGCGGCTTATGAGGCAGGCGCAGACAGATTTCGTTATTGTGATACCTTAGGATTTGATACTCCTTTTACTATTTATGAGAGAATCTGTAAAATTTTAGAAAAAGTAAAAATACCAATAGAACTTCATTGTCATAATGATTTAGGATTAGCAGTAGCTTCCTCAGTTGCTGGAGCTAAAGCCTGTATAGATAGTGGTGTGGATGCCTATATAAATACGTGTATAAATGGAGTAGGAGAGAGAGCTGGAAACGCAGATTTAGTAAGTGTGATTTTAGCAATTAAATATGGTAGTGGTATGCAGAACTATTCCTTAGATGAGAATATAGATTTAAAGATGAGTTGGAGAATATGCAAATATGCTGCTTATGCTTTTGGCATTTCTATTCCTATAAATCAACCAGGAGTAGGAGCTAATGCTTTTGCTCATGAATCAGGAATACATGCTGATGGAGCTTTAAAGGATAGAAGAAATTATGAGCTTTATGATTTTGAAGAGTTGGGAAGAGGAGAGCCTGAGATAATTGAGACAGGAAGAAAAATTACTGTAGGGGAATACTCCGGGATTAGGGGATTTAGAAATGTTTATGAAAATTTGGAGATAAGATTTAAAGATGAGAATGAGGCAAGAAGAATTTTGGAATTAGTTAGATTTGCCAATGTTCATAATCAAAAGCCCTTGGTTGAAGATGAATTAAAATTTGTTGCTCAGTGTCCTGAAATTGCTCAGAGACTTTTCACTATGCTTCCTCCCGAGTAGTTAAAATAATGAATATAGCAGTTGTAGGATTACAGTGGGGAGATGAAGGTAAAGGTAAAATTATTGACTATTTTTCTCAAAATGCCGATATAATTGTAAGATTCCAGGGAGGGAATAACGCTGGACACACAGTAGTAGTAAATGGGAAAAAATTTATTTTTCATCTTATACCCTCAGGAATCTTAAGAAAGAATAAAATCTGTGTAATTGGAAATGGTGTAGTGATTGATCCTCAAGTTTTAATTGAAGAGATTACCTTTTTGCGTAAAGAAGGAGTTGAAGTTGGCCCTCACAATCTTAAGATTTCTCTCCTTTCTCATATAATTCTTCCTTATCATAAAATAATTGATGCTTTACGAGAAAAAAGAAGAAAGATAAAAATTGGAACGACAAAAAGAGGGATTGGACCTTGCTATGCAGATAAAATTTCTCGCTGTGGAATAAGGTTGATTGATCTTATTAATCCTAAGGTATTTTCTTTAAAGTTAAAAGATAATCTTAGAGAAAAAAATGCTTTGTTTAAAAAGGTATATAAAACTCAACCTTTTTCTTTCAAAAAAATTTATCAGGATTATTCTTATTATGCTGAATTCCTTAAGCCCTTTGCCACAGATTTGGTAGATTTTTTTCTTAAAGTAAAAAAGGAAAGCTTTCTTTTTGAAGGGGCCCAAGGTACCTTTTTAGATATTGATTTTGGAACATATCCTTTTGTAACCTCATCTTCTACTTTATCTTTAAATGCTCCCTTGGGCTCGGGCGCTCCATTTATTCCTATCCATAAGATAGTTGGGGTTACAAAAGCCTATACTACAAGAGTAGGAGAAGGTCCTTTTCCTACAGAAATTAGAGGGAAACTGGGAAAGAAATTACGCCAGAAAGGAAAAGAATTTGGGGCTACTACTCAAAGAATGAGAAGATGTGGCTGGCTTGATTTGGTAATGCTTAGGAGAGCTGTTATTTTGAATAATATAAATGAGATAATAATTACAAAGTTAGATGTATTAGATGATTTAGAAAAGATTAAATTTTGTATAGGATATAAAGAAAAAAGTAAAGTTTTGAAAGAGTTTCCTTATGATTTTTCTTCAGTTGAGCCTATATATGAAGAAATTTATGGATGGAGGACTCCTTTAGAGAAAGTAAGAGAATTTAAAGATTTACCTCAACAGGCAAAAAGATATATTCGCATAATAGAAAGATTTATTCAGCGTAAAATTAGTTATATAAGTGTGGGAGAGGAAAGAGAAGCAATGATAAAGATTTAGTGAAAAGTTTAGATATATTAAAAATAACCTCTCTTTTTCTTTTTCTTTTATTTTTTTCTTATTTCTTTCAATTTCTTTCTCCTACTTTATATGGTATTGATGGTTATTATCATATAAAGATAGCTCAATTATATAAAAGTAAGGGATTATTTAAAGAGTTTCCTTGGACACAATTTTCTATATTTAAACATGTATTTGCAGATAAAAGTCTTCTTTTCCATCTGCTTTTAATCCCTTTTACCTATTTACCTTTAATATCGGGGGGCAAATATGGAGCAATCTTTTTTAATTTTTTATACCTTATTATTTTTATCTTAATTTTTAAGAAAAAACTTTCTCCTTCTTTATTAATTCTCTCTCTTCTTTTGCCTTTTTTTTCTTTGTCTTTTCTTAATTACTGGCTTTATTTAAGACCTCAAGTCCTGGCTAATATTTTAATGCTTTTAGTATTTTATTTTTTACTGGAGAAAAAATGGATAAAGGTGGCAGTTGTTTCTTCCATTTTTGTTCTCTCTCACCTTTCTTTCCCTCTCGCTTTAATTTTTGCTATTTTGATAGAGTCATTAAGATACTTGAAAAATAAAGAATTCTTTTTTAAAAATATTCTGGGAGTAATTTTAGGAATTAGCATAGCAATATTAGTTCATCCTCAAGGAATAGGTAATTTTCTTTTAATTTTTTATCTTAATGGAATAGTCGTTCCTTTATTTAGTTTTCTAAAATTGGGAGGAGTATTGAAATTAGGTGTTGAGCTTTTTCCTGTTTTAACTAATAATCTTTTTGTAGAAAATCTCCTTGTTTTTCTTTCTTTAACTGCTGTTATTTTCCACTATTTACTTTTTCCTAAAAAACTCAGCTTAGATACTTTATGTTTTTTTGCAGGAGCTTCTTTTTTTTCTTTCTTAGGAATGTTTTTCTATCGCTTTTGGTATCCAGCAGTAATTTTTATAACTCTTTTTATTACTTTCTATTTAAAAGATAACTATAGAAAAATAAAACTTAAAAAGATTCTTTTATGTTTTCTCGTTTTTGTGATAGGATTGTCTTTTTTTGAGTCAATTACTCATTATTACTATAATTTCCTTAAATCTTTCATAAAATCTACAATTGAAAGAAATCTTCATTATCAACGAGTAGCTTATTGGATGAGAAGAAATATTCCTAAAGGAGAATTGATTTATCATGCTTATTGGAGTGATTCGCCTTTCTTTATCTGTATGAATCCTAAAAATAAATACTTTGTGGTTTTAGATCCTATTTTTATGTGGGCAGAAGATCCCAAAAAATATTATATTTATTTAGATTTAGGATATGGTAAAATTATTAATAGTGAGGAAGTTTTAAAAAAAGTTTTTAAAGTAAAATATGGCTATACAAGAAAAAGCGCGGGTATTTATAAAAAAGTAAAGGAAGATAAGAAGCATTTTGAAATTCTTTATGAAGATAAAGAGGGGATTGTATTCAGGTTAAAATGATGAGACTTTTAATTATTTATTTTTCTTTTTTAAATCTTTTATTTGCTCAAGAAGTTAAAAATTTTGAATTTGCTGGATTATTTTACCCTGGAAAGAAAAATGATTTATCTTCTTTAATTAATAGGCTTTTTGTCTCTGTTAAAGTGCCACACCTTAAAAGGAAAATTTTGGGAGTAATCTCTCCTCATGCCGGTTACATTTTTTCTGCAGGAGTGGCTGCTTATTCCTATAAAATTTTAAAAGATAAAAAAATTGAGACAGCAATTATTATGGGTCCTTCGCATCACTATTATTTTAAGGGAGTGGCTATCTGGGATAAAGGAGAGTTTAGAGTGCCTTTAGGGAATTTAAAGATAGATGAGGAAATTTCTCGGAAACTAGAAGAGTTGGAATTTGTAAAAAATAAGAAAGAATATTTTTTCAAAGAACACTCAATTGAGGTTCAGCTTCCTTTTTTAATAAAAAGCATAAATAATATAAAAATTGTTCCTTTGATTTTTGGAGAAAATACTTACCAAAATTTAGAAAAATTGGCAGAGAAATTGAAAGAGATTGCAAAAATAAAGAATATCATTGTAATTGTTTCTACAGATTTGTCTCATTATCATCCTTATCTTGAGGCAAAAAGAATAGACGCTCAGACGATAAAATATATAAAAGAGAAAGATACGAATGCTTTATGGGTAGATTATAAATTAGGAAAAATGCGTGCTTGTGGAATTCATCCTTTGATTACTTTTCTTCTTTATGTAAAAAAAGCAGGAGGTGAAATTAGGATACTTAAATATGCCAATTCTGGGGATACTGCTGGAGATAGAAATAGAGTTGTAGGATATTTAAGTGCAGTTGCTTATAAAAAAGAGGAGGAGGCAATGAGTTATAGTTTGAGTGAGGAAGAAAAGAAGGTCCTCCTTAAAATTGCTCGTCATACTTTAGAAAGTTATCTTAAAGAAGGCAAAACCCCTGAGTTTAAAGTTGAATCAGAAAGATTAAAAGAGAAAAGAGGGGTATTTGTTACTTTGAAAAAAAATGGAGAGCTTCGCGGTTGCATT
>Ga0190363_1000224_pt1 | contig 32465 bp, 36 predicted proteins | sample 48721867_MG_FD_161272 | JGI IMG/M metagenome (GOLD analysis project Ga0190363, IMG submission 161272) | Hydrothermal vent microbial mat bacterial communities from Southern Trench, Guaymas Basin, Mexico - 4872-18-6-7_MG | ecosystem: Environmental > Aquatic > Marine > Hydrothermal vents >... | reverse complement strand
AGCAGGATATAAAGTTACAATAGTTGAATCGCTGAAGCACATTTTAATGTTAAATTTTGACGAAGACTTTGCAATCAAAGTAGAAAGATACCTTAAAGATAAGGGTGTTGAGATAGTTACTAATGCATCAATAGCTTCTTTTGAAGGAAATGGAAAACTAGAAAGAGTTACTCTAAGTAATGGCGAGAGAATTGAAGCAGACATAGCAATAATTACTACGGGTATCGTAGCTAATGTGGAGCTCGCTGAGAAATCGGGATTACAAACAACACATTATGGCGTAAAAGTTGATCCATTTATGCTAACTAATGATCCAAGAATATATGCTGTAGGCGACTGTGCTGAAAAGAGAGACTTCGTAACTAAGAAACCAGCTAAATACATGTTAGCGTCAATAGCCACTATGGAGGCTCGAGTAGCTGCGGTAAATATTGCTAAAGGAAACGTTGTGAAAATTGAAGGTATCGTACCAAAGTATGTTTCTAAAATAGGCGATATTGTCATTGGAGCAGCAGGCCTCACAGAAGCCCAAGCAGAAGAGCATAAGCTAAACTATACTGCATTAAGCATGAAGGTTAAGGACAAATACCCGCCAGGAATTTCTGAAACGCATGATTTAGAAGTAAAACTACTATTCCTAAAAGGTAAAAGATACTTGATAGGAGGGCAGGTGTTCGGATACACAGATTATGTAGGCTCATTAGTAAACACGATAGGGTCACTAATCGAAAACTATGTGATAGCAGAAGACATTATAGCATCAGCGAAAGCCGCACATCCTCAGATAACACCGTCTCCGATAATGGAACCTTTAGAGAACATAGCTTTAAATGTTCTTAAACAGTAGCAGTAATACACTATAAGAGAATTCATTATTAAAGGGAGAAAGAAAAATAGCGTTGAATAAAACAATATATTCTTGACGTATCAGATATAAAATATGTTTGGAGGCTTAAGGTTTTGACTAGGTATGTATGTACTGTTTGTGGATTTATTTACGATGAGGAAAAGGGAGACCCGGAACACGGCATTAAACCCGGTACTCTTTTTGAAGAGCTTCCTGATAATTGGCGTTGTCCAATTTGTGGTGCAGATAAGAGCTTGTTTGAAAAACTTGAATGAGAGTAGTAAGTCTCAGCACGCTCATGTTTCCTCACGGGCTAGCATCGGTTTGGGAGCTTTCATCATCAAGCAATTTTCTCTAAAAGATCCTTTATAAGCTTGTTAACATAGTATTCGATATCGTAGCCCTTTATTTTAGAGTAAACTAAGATCCATAATAGTATATCAGCTAAGCATTTTTCAGGTTTCGTTTTCTGCATACATATCGGCAATTCTGTTGCGCTCCTTAGTAGCATTGTAGATACCATGTTTTCGCTTAAGCCTATGGCTCCGAGTTTTGGTATAAGCTTTTCTATTTCAACATCTATTTTCATAAACCCTATCCCCCCTCAAATACTGATGTATCCTAGAATTAGCGATATTGCTGTGGTAAGGGTAATTATGGGAACGTAGTTGTTGAAGTTCCTTTTTTCTCTCCTAAGTTTCCTATCTACTTCGAAAAGTAGCCTTGCTGAATCCTTTGTTCTCATAAGGCCTTGTTTTTCCGCTTCTTCAATACTCTCTCTAGCCCAGGCCGGTAACTTAAGCTCTTTAATCAAGGAAATGTATGAGGAAACTACTGCATTGTTAGCATCAGGTATTTCTTTAAATGTATTTTTCATAACTCTAATAAGTGCTTCAATAGAGCTAAAACTCGTTAAGTATTGGAAACTTGGACTTTTAGCTGACAAGGTGAACAATAGTTCGTAAAGTGAAATGTTTTCTAAGGTTATCCTTGTTTCCGTTGGCCCACTTTCACTAATTAATGAAACATAGTTTCTAGGGCCTATAAGTTTCATAACCCTTAAGAACTCTACGACGTCCTTACCTGTTGAAGATGCTAAGAATAGGTTTATGGACTTACCTATTAGCCCTTCATTGGTTGCTTCTTTGTGCTGAACTATTGCATGTGATGAAGCACATGACAAAGTGATTGATGAAACTATTGAGTCAAAGAATATAGGTGAGCTAGTATATTTACCTCCTAAATGCCTCATTGCGTCAGCTAATAGCTTACCTAAGGGTACCTGTGGAGCGCTAAGCTTTCCCTTAGCTACTTTCTCACCGTACTCTGAAGATTTAGTTAGGAATTCGTTAAGCATTATTCCAAGGTTAATGTACTGTATTAGCTCTTTGTCTTCAGAGTACCTATGCATTGCTGCTGGTTTAATGTAGGCTATTCCGCTGAGGACAAATGATTGCATGATGCTTTCCACAACCTTCATTCCATATCACTTCACAAATAAATATTTTAGGAACTTTCTAAAATAGTGTTTCTGAAAGCCTAAAGAAGAATTAATTGTTTGTGTGAAGAAAGTTGAGTTTTGAAGATGAATATGAGGACAAGAGGATCATAATTTATTCGCCAATACATAGTTTACTGCTAATATTCCTAATGATGTTTGGTATGTTATTCTTCTTAGCGATATTTTTCTGGTGGAGTACAGCTTTCATAACCTTGTTTAGTAATTTAGGGTTTAGCTTAAGCGAAAGCTTCATTCTAGCTTTAGCAATGATTTTTCTTTCAGCAATACTTAGCCTCGTAAATATACCAGTGCTTAAAGTCGTTAGGGAAATAGAGGTACCTACGATAAGGTATGTTTACTTCTTCGGAATACCCTATACGATACCGGTCTTCGTAAGGAGAAAGAGGAAAATGATTATAGCGGTAAATCTAGGAGGTGCTGTAATACCTTTAATATTATCAGCTATTTTCATAGCTAAAATCGCTACATCACCTTATTCATCAAAAGCTCTCATATCTCTCCTTGAGGTTACGCTCATTGTAACATTCATATCCTACGTAATAGCTAAGCCTGTTAAGGGCGTAGGGATTGTTATGCCAGGTTTTATTCCACCACTTGTTTCAGCATTCTTTTCAGCAACACTAACTGTTCCTCATGCTTACGCCGTCCTAGTAGCATATTCTTCGGCAACAATAGGTGTTCTCTTAGGAGCAGACATTCTACACTTAATTAAGGATTGGGATAAGCTACAAGCACCAATTGTTAGCATAGGTGGAGCAGGGACTTTCGACGGAATATATCTTAGCGGAATAATGTCAGTTATATTCTTACCCCTATTCCTGATATAACATTGTATCTTAAGATTAACCCTTATTAGCTTCGCTAAAGCAGAGATAATATTGGTGGCGATGAAGAATCCTAGGCAGGAAATGAACTGATGATTAAACTCCCATGGGCTGAGCCAATACTTTCTTAACTATAGCCGCCGTACTTCTTCTCTATGCACTCAAGAACTTTTTCAATGTATTTTAAGGTATTGTTCCATGTAGGGTTTCTTCTTAGCTTATATAGTGCATTTTTTGTTTCGTCACATCTTCCCGCAAGTATTTTCGCTATCTTCTCTATTCTCTTTCTACCTTCAGAATTTAAGATGTCGTTTGAAAAGAACTCCTTATAATTCTCAACACTTATAAGCTCATTTATTATTTCGAAAACTTCATACTTAAACTTGAATTTACCCATAATGAACAACCCTTGGATTTAAAGGAATTTTAATAAACCATACTCTAGCGGAATTATGGTTACTTTACGTGTTGCAGGTAAGGCTACATTGTAAACTCTGGTTACCCCTAATTGAGTAAATGTTTTCTTAGAATTATGAGCATGACCGTGAACTATAATGTCTGGTTTCGTTTCTAAAACCATTTTTTCCATTCTTTCAGAACCCATTTCAGGCCATGCAAATCTTGGTTCTCCAATTAGAGTTTTAAATGTAGGTGTGTAATGTGTAAGCAGTATTACAGTGTACCCTCTACGTTTACCTTCTCTTAAAAAGTTAGAGATTTTTTCCGATCTTTTAGAGTATATTTCATGTATGTTAGGAATGTGTGTTCTTTGCCATCTAGTAGGTCTATCTAGAACACCTTTTGTTCCGACGATAAACAATGTTTTGTTACCATAGTTTAATGTTAAAACTTCGTCATTAAGCCATATTACTTCCGGAAAGTTTTTTACTAGACGAACTATTGTGTCTTCATACTCTTCGTTTCCGAAACACGCAACTATTTTACCCCTAAAATATTTTCTAGTAATATTTAGTACTTTTTTGAATTCAACCCATTTCCCCCTATAAATCATGTCTCCCGCAAACAACATTAGTTTTACATTATCTAATTTAGCATTTTTAAGGGATTCTTCATACTCACTAATATACTTTGGAGAATGAACATCAGCGATAGCAGCTATTTCCATAGTATTTATCCCGTAAAGTTAATAATCCGGTAGATTATATAATTCTTGCCGAAACTCATGTAATAAAAATCTGGCAAGGGATAAGCTATGTCGTTAGGATCTATAGCTGGAGCTGCAGCTATGGGCCATAAAGGATGGGTTACTGCTAGATGTTATATTTGTGGCAAGAAACTTGATTTAACAAAAGACACTGTATATTACTGTCCAAAATGTCATAGTAGAGAGTATAAAATATTTTATTGTGTAGCTGATGCTAAAAGACTACACTATAAATGTCCTTTCGACGGAGTAGAGCTTAAAATCTACTGAGGAACTAGATTTTGAAACTAGTTTTTGAGGAGAAAATTAGGGAAATATGGATTGATGAGCATCATAGGGCCTTAGCTATACCTTTAACCTCGGGAATCACGATTCTCTCAATAGATGTTTACTTTAGGAAGTGGTTTTACCCTGTTTCAGATAAAATATCGTTAAATGGAGAAGAACTCGTCTACTACAGAGTTTCTAACCCTAAAGACATAGGTTTAACAATGTATTCCGAAAGAATAGTTAGAGCTGAAGTTGTCGGACACTTAGGTGAGGATGTTTCAGAAACAATATCGCTTAGACTATGGGTTAAAGGTGAAGAAGGTCTTGAGGATTTAGTTAAAACTGTTTATTCGGAGTTTCTAAAACATTTAAAATCGAAAAATAAAAGCTTACGAAGACGGTTATGAGAATATGGAAATTAGTGTTATCCTACCTACGTACAATGAAAGAGAGAATTTAGAAAAGTTGCTACCAGTTCTTCTCAAATATTCTAATGTTGAAGTTGTAGTTGTTGATGATAATAGTAGTGATGGAACAGCTGCTTACGTAATGGAACTTATGAAAGCCTATAAGAATCTTAAGCTTGTTGAAAGACCTTCTAAGCTAGGTTTAGGATCAGCCTATAAGGATGGGTTTAAAGCGACTACAGGTAAGAAAATAGTTACAATGGACGCTGATCTAAGCCATGACCCTAAGTATATTGCTGAATTTAACAAAATTATTGATGAAAAAAATGTCGATATCGTCATAGGGAGCAGATACGTTAGTGGTGGAAGAATTGCTGGTTGGAAACCTCATAGGAAAATTATTAGTTGGGGAGCTAACTTCCTAGCAAGAAATTTTCTTGGAATAAGCGTTAAAGACGCTACTTCAGGATACAGAATGTATAGAAGAGAAGCTTTTGCGAAAATAGCTTCACGCTCAGTAATGAAAGGTTATGAGTTTCAAATTGAGGCACTATTTCTAGCGAAAAAATTCGGGTTCAAAATTTATGAATATCCGATAGTTTTCGTAGATAGGAAAGCTGGTAAATCAAAACTCTCTGTTAAAGATATTTTGAAGTTCCTAAATGCAATATTGAAGTTGAAGTTCAGTGGAGCAACTCTTCGTCACTAATTCCGCTTAGAGTCCGCGTTCATCATCTACGGTATTTTCAAGCGTTTTGCAAATAATAAATTTTTATTTCAAAAACAACATAAATGATAACGTTAAGTTTAGGAAAATATCAGTAGGTGCAATATGAGTTATGAGCGAGAATCTAAACCTTGACGAATTAAAGAAGTTTCTTGAAGAAAAAATTCAAGCGTTAAAGAAGGAAAAGGAAATGCTCGAACTATTGCTTAGCCTTATAGAGTCTGGAATAATAGGCTCTAAAACTGCACAAGTTAGAATAGAGCCTAAACCTGGAGAACGTGTCATTCCTATAAGAAGTAGCGACGGTACATTGCTTGCTGAAATGTATGTTAGTAAAAACGAAGTAAGGCTTGTACCTTTGGTACCATTGTCCATAGATACACCGCCTTTTAGACAGTTTTTTATAGCAAGGGTTCTGGAAAATATCAAGAAGAAAGATGTTGAAAGAATCGAGAAAGGCATTCTCGATCCATCTAAAGCTTTTGACTATGAAATAACTGTTGATAGAGGGATAATTAAGGAAATCAGGCTTAAAAACGTATATGATGAGCAAAGGAGAATCGATATTAAAAGCTCTGCTAAATGGACTTTTGAAAGAATGTATGAAAAAACAAAGAAGGCAAGAAAATAGTCACATTACTAACCCTCAGCGTAACTCGTGAACAATCATTAACTCAGACTTGCCGGGTAATCATCATAGGGCTCTCTACTTTCTAGAGAAACATATGTGATACTTATTTTTATTTCCAGTTGTTTTGCCCTAGGCTTTAAGTTTACTGAAAAGCATAGTAGTAGTTGTGGAGAGGAAAGAGGAGGGCATAAGTTATGGTTGAAAGCCAAACTAAAGATTTAGAGTTTAAGGTTTTAGCTGATATTTTCGAGAAGCTTGAGAAAACAACCAAGAGAACAGATATGATAGCTTTGCTCGTAGAGTTGTTTAGGAAAACTCCTGCTGAAGTAATAGATAAAGTCATTTATTTAATGCAAGGCAAACTTTATCCTGACTGGATGGAGCTTCCAGAATTAGGTATTGGCGAAAAACTTATTATGAGAGCCATATCTATGGCGACAGGGTTCCCGATAAATGTTGTTGAAAATGAATTTAAGAAACTAGGGGACTTGGGCAGAGCAGCTGAAGTACTTAAACAAAGGAAAAGACAAGCAGCATTACTGGCGTTTTTTGGAACTCAACAAGCTAAAATGTTGACCGTAAGCAAGGTCTATAATACTTTAGATAAGATAGCGAAAACATCGGGTCCTGGTTCAATAGATTTGAAAGTTAAACTTCTAGGAGGCCTTTTACAGGACGCTACACCAAAGGAAGCAAAGTACATTGTTAGAATAGTTGAGGGAAGACTTAGATTAGGTGTTGCCGAAGCATCAATGATGGATGCTTTAGCTATAGTTTACGGTAAAACTAAAGCCGCAAGAGCACTTATTGAGAGAGCATATAATTTATGTAGTGATTTAGGTTATGTAGCAAAGGTATTAGCTGAAAAAGGTATTGAAGCTTTAAGAGAAATGAAGGTTACTGTTGGACGCCCTATAAGACCAATGCTTGCTGAAAGACTGAGTTCACCGCGTGAAATACTTATGAAAGCCGGAGGTAAGGTTTTAGCCGAATTTAAGTATGACGGTGAAAGAGCTCAAATACATAAAAAAGAAAATCAGATATGGATCTTCTCTAGGAGACTTGAGAACATAACGCATCAGTATCCTGATGTTCAAGAATACGCTAGAAAATACATTAAAGCTAAAGAAGCGATTGTTGAAGGAGAAATAGTATGCATAGATCCTGACACTGGTGAGCTCAGACCATTTCAAGAACTTATGAGGAGAAAGAGGAAGCATGACATTCACACGGCAATGAAGGACTATCCTGTATCAGTTTTCCTATTCGACACTCTTTACGTTGATGGAGAAGATCTAACGCAGAAGCCTATTCTTGAAAGAAGAAAGAAACTGAAAGAGATAATCGAGGAAACTGAAAGGTTCAGATTAGCAGAAGCAATAATCACCGATGATCCTGATGAACTTGAAAAATTCTTCCTTAAAGCTATTGAAAACGGATGTGAAGGAATAGTTGCGAAAGCAATACACCAGAACGCAATATATCAAGCAGGCGCTAGAGGATGGCTATGGATCAAGTATAAGAGAGATTACAAGAGCGAAATGATAGACACAGTAGACCTAGTAGCTGTTGGAGCATTCTATGGTAGAGGTAGGAGAGCTGGAACCTACGGAGCATTACTTATGGCAGCTTACGATCCGGAAGCAGATATGTTCAGAACAGTCTGCAAAGTTGGAAGTGGATTTACGGACGAAGACTTAGCTAAAATGGCGGACATGTTTAAACCATACATTATAAGCCATAAGCACCCAAGAGTGGATTCAAAAATGGAGCCAGACGTATGGTTTGTACCGCAAATAGTAGCAGAAATAATAGGTGCAGAAATAACACTCTCACCAATTCACACATGCTGCTGGGGTAAGATAAAGCCAGGAGCAGGATTAGCAATAAGGTTTCCAAGATTCATTAGATGGAGACCGGATAAGAGACCGGAAGACGCAACAACAGTTCATGAAATTTTAGAAATGTACCATAAGCAATTGAGAAGAATAGAGGAAGCACAAGCAGCTAAGGCAAAAATGTAAGTTAAACATGCTAAACATTGTTAAAAACCTTAAAGCTCTTCAATAACCTAAGAACTGGAAAGATATCACTATTATGTAGGACAGTGTGAGGTATGTTTAAGTGACATATATTGTAATGTTAGGTACCGCTGGTTCGGGTAAAACCTTACTTACAAAAGCTTATGCTGAATGGCTTAGAAATAATGGGTATGGAGTAGCTATTGTTAACCTGGATCCAGGCGTTAGAAAACTACCATATAAACCAGACTTGGACATCAGAGAATACTTTACAGTAGAGGAGATCATGGAAAAATATAATCTAGGTCCAAATGGTGCTTTCATGAAAGCAAGCGACATGCTTCTCAAATATTCGAACAAAATACTATTAAACAAGGTTTTCACAAGGAAAACACATGACTTCGTAATCATAGATACACCAGGCCAAATGGAAATGTTTGTTTACAGAAGGAGTGGCCAATACTTTATTTCAAAACTTAAAAAATTCGGTGCAATAGTTGGAGTGTTTATTGTTGATGGCGAAAACGTAAATTCCCATGTTGACCTTGTTGTTTCATGGATGACATCTATTTTAGTACAGCTAAAGCTAGACATACCAGTTATTCCAATAGTTAACAAGGTAGATCTCGTTAAGAACCGTAAAATACTTGAAATCTTCATAAATGATCCAGAAAGATTTAAGGAGAAAACTTTGGAATCAAAGGAGGGGTTAATAGCGGATACGGCAGTTCAACTTATAGATGTTATTAGGGACTATTCTCAATCACTAAGACCTATCCTCGTATCAGCAAAAACATTTGAGGGCTTAGAAGATTTACACTATGTAGTACATGAAGTCTTTTGTACCTGTGGAGATTTAACGTAGACAACATGTTTTCTGCTGAAAAGCCCGGCAACTTTAAGCGAATCAGCATCAATACCTAACTGGATAAGTGCTCTGATAAGCTTTGGCAAATTTTTCCTCTTAACTAAATAGTTTACCGTTGATTTATAGCATGAAGCACATAAGCTAAATCCGGAGGTTTTTCTAACTATGTCATTAACATTACACATTGCTTTACTATACTCTCTTGAAAGATCAGTAAAGGTTCTTTGACCATGTGGAAGTTTATCGTGATAAACTATGTCGTTTAAAGTGCTGGCTCCTAGATTAACTGAAAGTAGGAGTACATCTTTAGAAAATAAGTGTTTTTCAATATGTATTGATGCAGGTTTAACTATTATTGCTCCATCAGTATCGTAAAGGTCGCTGTAAACATCATTAAAGCGTTTTACTAAGCTAGCATTTCCGAAATATATTGCGAGAGCATAGTTTACAGCGTGGCCTAATGTTGGATTCTCCTTAATCTCGCAGTACCCATATAGCTCTTCCTTTTTATTATTTCCTAGAAATTCCTTTAGTACCGTATCTGTTGAACAACTCAGCGTAATGTAAGGATGAGAAATTACAACACCATAGTATATTCTAACAGCTCCTACAAACCTATTTCTGAAATTAAAGAAAGGAACCAGCAGCGGCACAAAAACTGCTTTCAATGTTCATTCTCCTTTTCTTTCATGAAGCTCTTTCATTAAGTCTCTTTTAATAACTTTTCCTTCAGGTTCTACCTCAGCAAAAACTACAGCTTCAAACTTGTAAACCTTTACTTCATCCAGAAGCCATGAATCTGGCGGTAAACCAGCCTTCATGCAAGTTTCGGAGAGGAATGTTTCAGCATCCCATCCGTACTCTACGGGAACTTGAGGAAGAAGAAGGCCCCTATACCATCCATACTCAACTATTAAACCATCACGTCCTACGGTTACTTTCTTAGGTAACTCCTTTCTGCTTTCAACCTTTATTTCTTCAGGAGGAGATAGTATGGATACCTCAAAGACTACGTTTTTTAATTCATTTAATTTCATGGGTGGAAAACGAGGATCCTCTACAGCAGCTGAAATCGCCGAATCAATTGTTGCTTCTATTAAGGGCTTAGTAGGATACGGGAAACCAATGCACCCTCTTAGTTCCTTATACACCTTTGAACCTACATATCCTAGTCTCTCTATTGTAACGAAAACGCCGAATTTTTCCCAGAATTTTTCGGGAACATCCTTTGGAGGAACTATTTTAACCCCAGTTTTCAAAAATGTTTCCACAGCTTTGCGTGAAAGCTTTACTAAATACTCTCCATCCTCCAATGTGAAGTCGCTAAGTGAAACCATAACTACCCTTCCCTCTTGAAACTTGTTCTCTAACTTTTGAAAGTATTTTCTCCATTGTTATCCAGTGTGTACCTTTCCAATATACTTTCCCACATTTACTACATATCCAGAAGTCACTATGCTCCCTTAAAACAATGTCTGGAACTTTCCCCTTAACCTCTTTTCGTGAAACCTTCTTTAAATCACTGTTGCATATAGGGCATCTTGTCCTATTTGGATCGATAACCAAACTTATACCGTATCTTTTAGCTAAAATCGTAAGCATTTCGTCTATTTCGCTTGTTTCAAAATATACTGCTTTAAGATTGTTTTTCCTAGCCCTCCTGTATAGACCATAATCTCTTGTTAAAACTACTCTACCTTCTCTAGCAGCATATTCTAGGATTTCCTTGTCACTAATATTTTTAGAGTATATAGTGTCGTAGCCCAGTATTCTTAACCATCTAGCTAAACTACCTAACATGGCATCCGCAACAAACTTTAACATAGCTGGCATTTCCTTAATTGTTTTCATTTAACTTGTTTTGCTAAGAAATTAACTATATCCGTGAGGGTTATTATACCTGCCAACATGTTTTCTCTACTTAAAACTGGTGCGCCTTTAAGTCTCCTCGTAGATAGTTCTTTAGCTACCTTACTTAATGGCGTATCCATATAGAATTTAGGGAACCTTATCCTCATTATGTCGGCAACTAATAAGTTCATGATCCTTTCTTTCCTATGCTTCTCCGGAACCATATCGTGAAACATTACCAACGCATCCGCTATGTCATCTATCGTTACCAATCCTATAACCATATCACCTTCTACGACAGGAAGCGTGGATATACTGTTCCGTATTAGAAGTTGTCGAGCATGTAGAACTCTATCTGTTGGTTTAACATAAACAGGATTCCAGCTCATTATTTCAGAAACTTTCACATCCACTTTATCACAGAGACCAGCTACTTCAACCTTAGTTACTAACCCTATAGGCTCGTTCGCATCATTTACTATTGGAACACTGCTAATGTCTTTATCCACCATTAACTTAATTACCGTACTAACATTTTCGTCAAAACCTAAAGCTATAGGGTTTGTTGTCATAACGCTTGAAACGTAGAGTCTTGATGTTGTAACGGTTCTTGTCCTTAATGTTCCAAGCCTTTCCATTATGTCTTTTTTAGTAGCTATCCCTACTAATTTTCCATTTTCTACAGCAACTACTCTATCAATATCGTATTTTTTCATAAGTTTTATGGCATGGTATAATGTATCGTCTTTGTCCATTATTGGGAATTCTTTAAGCATTATTTCTTTAACGTTCAAATTAAGCTTCATTATTAAGAAACCTCCGTTATAGCTTTTAGAATATTCGTCTTAGATATTATTCCAAAAAGTTTTCCATTATCAACTACAGGTAAGCTACTTATACCATTTACTATCATAGCATCAGCTGCTTCGGCTAAATCAGATTCCGGTTCAATAGTTATCAAATTAGGTGTCATAATATCTGAAGCTAATGGTATAAGATAATATCTTACCATAGCATACTTTCCTCTAGGCGATTTACCAGGTCTTTTTCTAAACGTTTTAGTCTTACTTCTAAATGTAAGCCCTTCAACAAACGCTAGATCAGATTCTGTAATTATTCCGACAGGCTTCTCCTTATCGGCGACAATTACTCTCCTGAGGTTTGTTCTATACAATAATTCTGCAACGTAATATGCTGTATGTGTTGGAGCAACTATTGGAACATTAGTTTCCATATAGTCTTTCACTTTAGCTTTACCATAGTATTTTTCAGCATATGCTTTTGTAAGATCGGTTCTAGTAATTATACCAACAAGTTTTTCATTTTCGACAACAACTAATGACCATAGATCCCTTTTTAGCATAATATTAGCTGCTCTTTTAATGCTAATGCTAGGCTTTACAATGTAGGGTTTAGCCATAACCTCTGATGCCAGAATTCTATCTATTGGTCTTGAAAACCAGTTTCTAGCAACAGCTATTCTAAGTAGTTCCTTACGTGAAACTACCCCCATAGGTCTCTCATTTTCATCTACAATAACTACAGTACTTATGTCGTGTCTTAGCATCAAGTTTCTTATATGAGCAAGACTGTCTGTAGGAGACGCAGCAATAACGGGTGAAGACATATAGCTTGAAACTTTGGGTGGCAAACAAACCTCACCTCTTAATGACAAGTAGCATCATAATGTCTCTCTCAGTAATTATCCCTACGAGTTTTGAATTTTCAATTACTAGTGCTGAACCCATCCCCATGTTTGTCATTTTAGCTGCTGCAGTGCCAACATCCTCATCAGGAGATACAGTAACAATGTTTTGTATTGTTGCTTCAAAAGCTGGAGCGTTAAGTGCTTCTTCAATATTACCCGTAATTACGTATTCAAAAACCTTATTCGTTCCAAAAAATCTCACTATACTTCTAGCTGTAATTAACCCCCTTACATAACCTTCTCTGTCAATTAACGGTATTCTTCTGAATCCCATTTTTACCATAGTTTTTGCTGCTTCTCCTATCGATGAATCATAAGGTAATGTTATTACGTTCTTTGTCATTGCATCTCGTACTTTAACCCCCAGCTCTTTACCTCCAAGATAACTTATTATGTCTCGTTCGGTTAATATTCCGTAAACTTTCATGTCATCCGGTGTTACTATAGGTAAACCTCCAACATTGTATTTAACCATGAGCTCTATGGCGTAAGCTAAATTGTCATTTACAGTGGCATATATTGGATTCTTATTCATTATTGAGGATACTGGCTCTTCAAGAGCCTTGTAAATGTTGCCCCCATGCCTATTAATTATTATGTTGAAAAATTCCCCGCCGCCAAAATAGTTTACAATGTCAGTTGCTGTAACTATTCCTTTAAGTTCTCCTGTAGCTGTAGTTACTGGTAGTCTTCTAAAACCCTTAACTGTCATAGTTTTTACAGCTTCGCCTACGGGTTCAACTTGGGTTATTGTTACAACAGGTTTCTTAGCTATTAAATATAGTTCCCCAGGTTTCTCATACACTCTTGTTGAGAAGTTGGGTTTCCCGTTGCTTCTTAAAAATCTCTGGCCTTCAGGAAGCCTTCTCCTTTTAGGGCTAACAAACCTTACAGGTCTTGACATACATTATGCACCTTCCCAAGCAGGAGTATAGATGTTAGAGGTATGGAATATATGCTTTTACAATGTCTTCTCTATCAACAATTCCTAACAACTTATTTCCTCTATTTACAATAACTACTCTACCAATATCCTTTTCAACCATGGCTTTAGCTACATCACCTATCGTTGCTGTCAGAAGAAACTTTATAACATCAACACTCATTATGTCCCTAGCTTTCACTCTCTTATATCCGCTTGCTCTTTCTGATTCTAGGTGTAAACGTGTAAAGCCTGACTTTAAAAGATCATGTTGCGTTATTATTCCTAGAACCTTACCTTTCCTATCAAGTACGGGGAGGCCTGCATATTGGTGCTTAAGCATTTTGTAGAATACTGTAGGTAGTTCTTCGTCATCATTCACATAAATAACCTCTGTAGTCATTATTTCCTTAACTGACCTTTTATTTGCAGGTATATCCTTACTGTAGAACTCCTTAATTATGCTGTCAATACCAAAAATCCCCTTGAACATGTTACTTTCATCAACAACTGGGGCATACCATTCATCAGCTTTAAGCATTTTCAAAAGAGCCTCTTTTTCATTATCGCACATCTTTAAAATGACTTTTGGCTCGTGAATTATGTCTCTAACTAGTAAGTTTGATTTAGAAGATGTTGTCGACAAAACATTAATTCTATCCACTATGCCTACTAATTTGCCTTTCTCAACAACAGGAATTACCCTTAAGCCGTAATCTCTCATTATGGCGCGTGCCTTTGTTGCTAAATCGTTTAAAGATAATTGTGGATAATCTGTGACAATGTATTTTAGAAGTTCCACACTATGCAACCTCAAATACTATATTTTCTTTTTGCGTGAAATATACTTTTCTTGATAGAAATGATTTGTAGAAACTAGCTTGAGTGTTTTCTTATAGTAAGTACCTCTATTAGGTCAGGAGCTACAGAAAGAATATCTTTATCCGTAATAACACCCACTAAGCCTTTAGAATTCAAGACAGGAATATGCCTTATATCATGCTTAGACATTACCTTAGCTGCTTCTAAAATAGGAGCCTTAGGTTCAATGTATATCACAGGTGACGACATTATTTCCCTAACTTTAGTTTTCAATGGATCCTTCTCTTTAGCTAAAACCTTCTCTACAAGATCTCTTCTCGTAACTATTCCAACAACTCTATTGCTTTCAACAACAACCACACATCCTATTTTCTTTTCAGCCATTATCTTTGCTACTTCTGATGCGGAAGCTTCGGGATCTACAGTTATAGGTGGGGTACTCATTATTTCTTCTACAAGAATTTCCTCTTCTTCAGGTTCAGACAAAATATGTCACCACATGTTTAGGCTAAGAGCGTTTTAGAATAACAACTTTTTCTATTGTAGAAGGTCCTGGAATCTCCATAGCTATTTCATTTTCAGACATTACTTTCACCTTAGCTTTTAAATTACTAGGTAGTTTTTCGTAGAATATTTTCTTAATCTCCTTAGCAAGCCTGTATGGGTCTTTATTTCCAGGTGTAAGTATGACGTATCCTATAGCTTTTCTTTTAACGTTTTCTTCGGAACCAATAATAACCCTTAGTGAACCATTAACTTCCTCTAAACCTAAAGCTAACCTTAAGGGAACATTTCTAATGTAATTCTTCTTACCGTAAATCATGAACGCTCCTTTAGTAAGATATTCTCCAGCAGGAGGTTTCTTAGAAACTTGAGTGCCCCAAACCCAGTAGACATCTACTGAAGCAAGTCCTTGCTTCCAGGCTTTCGAATATGAGGCGGCAATAACTGAGGCCTCCTTCAATGCCTTTTCAGAAGCTTTACCCCTACATTTAACTATTACCGCTGATGCGCCATGAATATCTGCGTGAACAAATATATCATTTGGTTCTAGAAGCTTCCTCACAATGCTTTCATTTTGATCCGCATCTCTCCCGCCAATAATTAATACTCCATCCTCAGATAGGCTCCAATGATATCTTTCATACCATTCTCTTCTTCTAATCTTAGCTTTTTCCTCTTCAATAACAACTTCCTCTTCCTTAAGAAGCTCATTTAATTTCTCCTTAAGCTCTTCTATCTTTTCGTCAACTCTACTTGCTTTCCTCATTTTCTCCTTAGCTTCCTCATAGTATTTTGCTGCATTTTCATAAGGAGAAACTCTGATATCTACCTCAACTTTCTCATTATTTATTTCTAAAACAATTTTCCCTTCATCTTTAAGATATTCCAGTACTTTTACATTCAAAGAACCATAATTTTCATTACAATACCTTACAGCATCTTGGAGATTCATTTTTCTAACATTTTTACTTCTAAAACAATTAATAATTGAAGTTATAGTGTTTAAATTCTGCATTATCAGGTTTCCTTTCCTACGGTATTCTTTAGCTTTTCTAATGTAGTCATTCTTTATTTCAATAGCTTCTTCTATGGACTTCTTTAGCCTAGCTATTTCGTTTTCCTTTGCTTTTAAAGCTTCCATTACTCTTAATTGTTTTAGGAGCTCTGCAAAGTACCTATCCAATGCATTATTGAAATTTGGATATTCTTCAACAATATACTCTTTTACTAAATGTTTAGGTTTAAATGGGAGAACTGAAACGTAGTTTCCGGAGGAATCCTTCACTATAAACCCTTTCCCCTCTAATGATTCATCAACTATTTCTCTAAATATTTCATAAAGTTTTTCGAAGTCGTTTAGAGAAATAGTTGAAGTTTTCTTATCGATTCCTGCTCTAAAAACTATTTCTTCAGCTATTTCCCCGGGAATACCTAAGCTGTTTACAAGGCCTTTGACAATGTTTTTCTTTTGTACGAAGATATCATAAAGTTCTTTAGTTCTTGTTTTAAATGGGTTTTTCGATTTTAAAGGTGGAGGAACATATTTTGTCTTAGGCGTTATCGATCTATCCTTCATTTTAACGAATTGTGAAGCGTAAACAACATTATCTTCAGAATCTGTAAGAACAATTACACCCCTAGGTAAAATTTCAACATAAAGATTATGTTTTTCTTTTCCTCTTTCAAACGTCATTTTTACAACTCTTTCCCAACCAAGTTGCTCAATACTTGTTAAAACAGTGTTCCTAAGTCTTTTTCTTAGTACTTGAAGGAATGGTGTTTGCTTTCCTTTCTCGGAGATAACATGTGATGTTGTATGTATTCTTCTAGAAGCCTCAGCAATAATTAACGGTTTTTCAACTAACCCTTTACAGTTTAGCTTAAGAATAATTCCGCTACTATCAGCTAAGTATACGTTGTTCACAAAACATCCAACGTACGACTTACCCCACTTGGCAATCCAAACGTAAATGTCCAGTACACTCATGGAGTTCTTCATTTCCCTTCTAGCCTCTCTATTTCATCAACAATTACTCCTTTAACTAGGTACTCAATAAGCTTAGGATTAACCAAAGGCTTACCATATACTACAGGATACTTATATGGCAAAAATATTTCATGCTCAATAAACCCTATTTTACGTACTATTCTTAATCCCTTCTGAAAGGGTATTTCGGATAGTTTTTTACCTTTAAATATTAAGTATGCTACGTATGCTGCTCCATCTATAGTTAACTGCTCTTTTCCTAAATTCCTAATTTTAACGTTGAAGCCTTCTTCCAATATTTTAGTTGTAAGGAGTTTCCACGTTCTACCCTTAGGTGGATTATCTCCGAGGATCCCGCCTATAATGACGATGTTTAGTTTGCTACTAACGAAGTCTTGAGGTTCTAATACTTCATCGGCTTTAGGATCAAGTACGATTATGTTGTCTTGTTTATGATTCTGTAAGAAACGGGTAACATCATCACTAACGCACTTAGCTATTCTACTTAGCTCCTTGCAGTCTTTAACATTAGTTATTATGAGGTTTTCTTTTCCTACAATTCTGGCTACGTTTTCGTACTCAAGCATTATCCACTTACCGATTTCCTCTTCTAAATGTTCAATAATGAACAATGCTTTTCTCATAATTTCCATCTCTAATTCGAATACGCAATTCCGCTTAAATAGGTATTTCTAGCTGATTTATCGTTTGGAGAAAAAGTTATGGCTAACATTGAAGTTTTCGAGAACTTGGACTTACGAAAAGCTACCGAAGTACTTAGTAAAGCAGTTAAGAGTAGAAAAAACATTTATTTAGTAGCTAAATGCGATGTTGAATATTATGGTCGATCATCATCTAAACTTGAGGAAGGTGAAAGACAGATAATAATAAAGTCCGATGGTGCGTTTCTCGTACATAGACCTACAGGTCATTCTCCAGTAAATTGGCAACCAGAAACCTCTTATATTAATGTGGAATTTGATGAGGAGGAAAATAAGGTCGTAATTAGGGCTGTAAGGTCAAGACCTAGAGAAATCGTTGTTGTTAGGGCTTCAGAAATACCTCTCATAGTTTCTTCGGTACTTCATGATAGTGGCGCATTTTACATGTATGTTTCAGAAAAAGAGATAAGAGACACTTTAGCAGCTAATCCGACCCTACTAGGTGAGAATTTCGTTACGATAGATATTGAAAAGAAGGTTGAACCGGGATTTATCGACCTATACTTAAGGGACGAGAGAGGAAATGTTGTTGTAGTTGAAATTAAAAGGTCAACAGCAAGGGTAGATGCTGTAAGACAGCTTAAGAAATACATTGATGCTTTAAGCAAACATCTAGGCCATGAGAAAATAAGGGGAATAATTGCTGCCCCATCAATAACGTCTAAAGCCTATGAGCTTCTTGCTAAAGAAAAATTAGAATTTAAACAAATAAACCTAAAGGTGATTACGGAATATGCTAGAAAGAAAATTGGCGCAAAAGGAATCCTCGAATTTTTCAAATAGAGTAAAGAAGAAATTAGAAGTAATGATGAAATATAACACTACATTTAAATCATATGATGAACTTCATAGATATGAGCAGTATGAGAAGTATGATTCTGTAAAAGAATACATAATATCCTTAATCAACGATAATGTTTCAATTCTAGATTTAGGATGCGGAACAGGCTTACTTTACGAATACGTTTCTAATGCCTGCAATAAGTGTGAAGCTTATTATGTTGGTTTAGATATTAGCATAAACATGCTTAAACTTGCTAAAAGAAAAATACTTAAAAACGGGAGAATATTTTCAGACCTTATTCTCTCAGATGCTGAATATTTACCTTTCAGAAGTAAATGTTTTGATACAGTATTTGCTTTTACAGTAATTCAGAACATCCCATGTCCTAGGTGTTTTCTATTAGAAATTAAGAGAGTTGTTAAGAGGCAGAGAACAGCAATAGTATCCGTTCCTAAAAAAGCGAGAATGCTAGTTAATATTAAAGAATATAGTAGTGTTCGTAATGGTGGACGTGATTTTATATATTTCATTTGAACTTTAACATAATGCGCCTTAAACCTAAACTTTTAAATATCTCTTACTAAATGGATTTTGAAGTAGGTATAGCTGCACATGCTATTTGCCAAAAAAGCAAATGTTTTTTAGGAGATAGTTATGAAGCCTATGGATTCACCGCTAAAATATCTAAGAAGCGCAATAAATAATACAGTTCTAGTGAGGTTAAAGGATGGCTCAGAATATATTGGAAGACTTGAGCAATGTGACAACACTATGAATCTTTTACTTAGCGATTGCGTAGAGGTTAAGGAGGGTTCTTCTGAGCCTATAGCTAAGTACGGTAGAGTACTAGTTCGAGGAAGCAACATACTGTTCATAAATACCGATTATCAACCATAAGTAGGACAATTTAAACGATAAATAATAGGGTTCACCTGTTTCCTCTTAACCCAAAATAACTGCTAAACATAAATATTACTGAGAGTGATATTTTTATTTGAGGTTTCTTAGATAAATTTTTAAACAGCATTATCTCTAGTGTTAAGCGGGATAAGCTATGAAAAATATTGTCGTGGAATATGAGAAAAGGAAAGCAACATCAGAATTGTTTGTTGAGTTTGTTGAAAGAAAAGGGCTAGGTCACCCTGATTATATTGCAGATGCTGTTTCTGAAGAGGCAAGCAGACTTCTCTCAAAGTATTACCTAGAGAATTTCGGTATAATTCTTCATCATAATTTAGATAAAACACTTTTAGTAGGTGGTCAAGCTAATCCTGTTTTCGGTGGTGGAGAAGTTCTACATCCAATATACATTATAGTTTCTGGAAGAGCAACAACAGAGGTTATTCGTGAAGGTAGAATAGAGCCTGTACCTGTAGGTAGAATCGTTGTTGAAGCTGTGAAGAACTGGATAAGAGAAAACTTTAGATTTTTAGACCCTGAAAAACATGTTATAGTTGATTACAAGATAGGTAAGGGATCGGCGGATTTAGTTAAAATTTTCGAGTTAGGTAAAAAGGTTCCATTGGCTAACGATACTTCCGTAGGAGTTGCGTTTGCACCTTTAACTCCACTAGAAAACCTTGTATTAAATGTTGAAAGATACCTTAACTCTAAAGAGTTTAAGAAAAAACTTCCTGAAGTTGGAGAAGACATCAAAGTGATGGGGTTAAGAAAAGGGGATAAAGTTGAATTAACCGTTGCTGCAGCAATGATTTCAAGGCTAATTCCGGATCTAGACCATTACCTATCAGTTAAAGAGCAGGTAATTAATGAAATAGAGAAGTTAGCTGAAAAATATGTTCCAGACTATGAAGTTACCGTTCACTTAAATACCGGAGATAAGCCTAAGAAAGGAATAGTTTACATTACAGTGACGGGTACTTCGGCGGAACATGGAGATGATGGATCTACAGGTAGAGGTAACAGAGTTAATGGCTTAATAACGCCTAATAGGCCTATGTCTTTAGAAGCAACCGCAGGAAAGAATCCGGTGAGTCATGTAGGTAAAATATACAATATTCTTGCACAGAAAATAGCAAATAAAATTATTGGAGAAGTTACTGGAATAAAAGAAGTTTATGTTGAACTGCTAAGCCAAATTGGAAGACCAATAAATGATCCTTGGATGGCGAACATTAAAGTTATAGGCGATATGGAAGAACTACCATTAAACATTAGAAACGAAATTTCATCAATAGCAGAAGAGGAAATAAGCAGAGTAACTGAAATTTGTGGAGAAGTTCTCGAAGGTAAAGTTAAAGTGTTTTAAAGTGGAATGCCCCACCTTTCACTCCTATACTCCTTAATGATCTTCTCAAGATCGATACGTGTTTTTTCAAGCATAAATTTCCTTAATATTTCCTTCCTAGCCTTAGCTTCTTCCCTAAGTTCTTCCTTGAAAAATACTGTTTCGCCCACCTTCACAATATAGTCTTTAACCTCACTTAGTTCTATTACGGGTATTGCTTTAGCTTCCAGAGTGTTTTTGAATTCGTCAGAAGGTTTCTCTACAATTACCGCTAAAACATCCTCCTTAAATAAACGTTCTACTGCCTCATCTTGTGTAAATGTTGGGTTAATAACGTATATTATATCAGCAGTCTCTAGCTTGCCGTAATCCCTTTCCATCTTTGAAAGAGATGCGAGTGTTAATGTTGTTGCTACTTTAGCTACACTATATGTACCTTTGGAAACCTCTCTTAACATTGTTTCTAACTTTCTAATATTCTCACGTAGCTCTAGATTCTCTTTTCTAACTCTCTTCAGTTCTTCACTAAGTTTTCTAACTTCTTCAGAAAGAGACTGTATCTCCCTTATAGCTTTTATTTGAATATTTGTTTGTTTATGGTACATTTCCAGTTGTTTTCTTAATTCATATATTTCATCTCTAGCTTTCCTTAATTTCTCCTTTAATAGTGCTTTTTCTTTCTCTAATTTTTCAACTTCCATAAGAAGGGATTCTACGTTTGTTTCCTTAACTTGTCTTTTTGGTTTAGCCTTTTCCTCTTCAGGACGTTTTTGTTTTAATTCATGTGTTAACTTTCTATATATTTCCTTTTCAATAGCTGAAGCTATTGTTGCACCCTTAACGACTTCTATCCTTATCTTATCTATGTCGAGGTCTAACTCAAGCTTCCTAAGATAGCTATTGATTTGTTCAAACTTTTGTTTGAAAAATCTTAAAGCATGAATTGCTGCTGCTAAAGCATCTCTCTGATGGCTATCTGTAACTGAAATATTACATTTCATTCTTTGCAAGTATGTTTTAACGAGATCTTCTTTCTCGCTTTGCGAAAGACTCTGAGATGGTACGTAAAGTTTAGCATTAAATGTTGTTGAAAGTTTCTCTAAAGTATCTGGAGGTGGCGAAACATCTGAAGCAATAATTAATGGTTTACCGTATTCCTCTATTTTCCTTATAATGGAGTGTCTATCAATGTTTTTTCCGCTAAAAACTTCTAGTACATTACCGTCAAGATCGAGTATTGCTATACCAGTGTATATGCCGGGATCTATTCCAACTATGAGAGGCTTCCTTTTAACGGGCTTTTTCTTTACTGTTTCAAACTCTATTCTCTCCTTATAAACGGGCTTAATAATTACTTTAATATCATGTCCCTTCATCGACGAAACTATTCCGTACAATTTCTCTCTAGGAGCATAAACTATGAAGACAGCTCCATCATAGCCACTTTCGCTCTTTCTAACAACCATGTCGTAATCTAATCCATGCTCGTCTAACGCATCCTTAATCTTTTTTGCAGCTTGAAGAATAAGACCTCTAATATGTCTCTGATATCTACCTTGGCTCATCCCCCCAGATCCGAAGCTTCTACCTTTAGAAATTATGATTTTCGTTTTTTCTTCGAAAACCCTTATCTTTAAACCATAACCCATATCTGCTAGTTTAGCTACAAGATACGCTGTCTTCAAGGGAGGAAATTTGCTATATTCGGAAATTAGATTTGCTTCTTTGGCTTTCTCCCAAAGCTTGCTTATCTTATCTTCATCAACATTTACTTGAACAACAGATGTTTCCGGGGGGAGAAGACTTATAACCTTGACGATACTACGTTCATTTTTACCAAGTTCGTAAATGTTATCGACACCTATGATTGCTGGCCTATATTCCCAAGCTAACCTAATAATTCTACGTAAGGCTACGTTAGGGTTTTTATCGTAAACTTCTCCGTTCTTCAAAATAACCAATGCGTAATGAGGTTCTCTTGAAGATGCAGGTGAACTTGATGGAAGTATGTCTATTCCGAAAACCACTCTGTCCTTAAAGTGACTCACTTTCTCCCCTCACATATCTAAGAGCTTTCTCTACATCCACTTCTACCTTAAATTTTTTCTTGAAAAACAACGTAATGTATCTAACGTCCCTTTCGAGGAGCTGTTCAGCACTTGGATGATTCTTTTCAACGTACTGGGGCCAATCTATTATTATAGGTTTTTCACTGTTAAATTCAACCATAACGTTGAATTCGCTGAGGTCCCCATGAACAATACCTACTTTTAAAAAGGCCTTCCTTACACTATCGAGAATTTCAATTAGTATTGCTTCAGGATCCGCTGGGTTACGATATTTATACAAGAGAATACCATCAATATATCTCATTACAACCGCATGTCGGCTTCTACCTAAAACTTTAGGTACATTAACTTCCACTTTCTCACATTCTAAAAGCGCTTTAAATTCTCTGTCAGCAGATATGGTTGATTGAAGTAGCCATGAAATATGTGGTTTATCATCAACATAGGGTCTATATTTGCGGGTATGTCTAAAACTTACCCTACCTATCCTATGGAATTTAACAACTATTTTCTCATTAGTTGGTGAAAGTGCTCTAAATAAATCTGCTTCCTTTCCAACACCTAGCTTAGGACCTAATGCGTAAATAACGTTTCTACGTACAAGATCATCTAATGCTAAACAGTCATAACCTAGATATGTTAGTAGATAGCCTGTGTAGTCTCCTCTAAACCTTTTAACAAGTTTAAGCTTATTCAGCTTAGATAGTGAAAGAGAAACTTCTTTATCAGGCATTTTAGATTTTGAAACTATAATGTCTAATGGAACATGCTCATACTGCTTCATAAACTTCTCTATTATTCTAAGTATTGCAAGATCCCTTCTACTAAGTAGTCTGTAAACTTCTCCTGGATTCCTTAGCATTCTATCTAAAACACCGCTTCTAAGCTATGTTAAAATTAGAGAACCTATTAATGTGTTTTCTTCAACCTTAAATTTTATATCATTCGATTTAATGATTTCAATTAAACTATAGTCTTACTAATCCAAACTTTTAATAAGTTGAAAAACATAGAATACATGGTGAAATTTAATGCAGGAAAAAGAGGCTATTGAAATAAAAATAGAAGTACCTAAAGCTCCCGGAATTTATGAAATCGAAGACGCAGTTGTTGTTAGAGGAGATGAATACATTAAGAAAGTTACGTCTGCTCTTTCATCGCTCACAAGACTTAATATACTGCGTTTTCTACGTAATCGTGGAGCAAATGTTGGTGAAATAGCGGAACTTATTTCGCAAAGTAAAGCTAATGCTAGTGCACAAATAAGGATTCTTGAGTCTGCAGGATTAGTGAAATCTACTTACGAGCCTGGTAAAAGAGGAGTTAAGAAGATTTCGAAGACTAATGTAAGGAAAATAATAATACTTATAGACTAGTAATTACTGCTAGGGGTTTCTAACGCTCACCTATTTTTATTATGAAGATACTATAGCTTTTAAAAAGCCTAGGTAAGGTGGCGATGGTTTAAGGGGCCTTGACTTAAATTCTGGATGCGCTTGCGTACCTAAGTAGAATTTATGCTGCCTCGTAGGTAGCTCAATAAACTCTACTCTTCCATCATAGCTTCTTCCTGAAATAACAATACCTGCTTCAGTAAGTTTGTTTACATATTTCGGATTAACCTCGTATCTATGTCTATGTCTTTCATAAATACTCCTTACACCATACAATGAGTAAGCTAATGTGTTCTTTTCTAAATCTATTCTATAAGCACCTAATCTCATAGTGCCCCCGAGCTTATCAATTTTTAATTGCTCTTCCATTAAATCGACTACTGGATGTGGAGTTTTAGGATCTATTTCTGTCGTATTTGCTTTCTCTAAGCCTACAACGTTTCTAGCGAATTCTACAACCATGAGTTGCATGCCGAAACATATTCCTAATATCGGTATGTTGTTTTCTCTAGCATACTTTATTATCGAAATTTTTCCTTCAGCCCCTCTTCTCCCAAATCCTGGAAGAACTATTATTCCATTAACTCCTTCTAATGCTTCTTTAGGAATAAGTTTTCCCCTTTCAATATCTGTTGCTTCAATCCATTTTAGAACGGGTTTTACGTTTGCAAAAGCTCCTGCATGAATTAATGCTTCATTAATGCTTAAGTAACTATCCTTGAGCTTAGTGTATTTACCAACCATACCTATAATAGCTTTTCTTGAAAGTTTCTTTAACCTATTTACGAACCATTCTAAATCGGTAAGATCGAGGCTTCTATTTTCAAGTTTAAGCTTAGATGTTACTTTATCACCTAGTCCTTGTTTCTCAAGAATTAATGGTACCTCATATATTGTTTCAACAGTGTACGATGTAAAAACAGAATCTACAGGAACGTTACCGTAAAGTGCTATTTTCTGTTTAGCTTCCCTTTCTAGCGGAACCTTACATCTTGCAATTATGATGTCGGGTTGAATACCTATTCTTCTAAGCTCCTGAACGCTATGCTGTACAGGTTTCGTTTTCTGCTCCCCTGTAACTTCAAGTATTGGAACTAAAGCTACATGAACAAATAGTGTGTTTTCAAAACCTTCCTCAATTCTCATTTGCCTAATGGCTTCTAAGAAAGGTAATCCCTCAATGTCTCCTACGGTTCCACCAATTTCGACGACAACAACATCAACTTGTGTTTCATGAGCAACAAGTCTTATTCTCCTCTTAATTTCATCAGTTATATGTGGTATTATTTGAACACATTGGCCTAAGTATTCGCCTTTTCTCTCCTTTTCTATAACTGTAGAATAAATTTGGCCCGTAGTTATGTTATTGATTCTTGAGAGATTGATGTCAAGAAATCTTTCATAATGTCCTAAGTCAAGGTCTGTTTCGCCACCGTCTTCAGTTACAAATACTTCACCATGCATGTACGGGTTCATTGTTCCAGCATCAACATTAAGGTAAGGGTCTATTTTAACAGCTGTAACACTATAACCTCTGGCCTTAAGTAGCTTACCTATTGAAGCAGCTACAATACCTTTTCCTACACTTGAGAGGACACCGCCAGTAACGAAAACATACTTTGTCATTTTCAACCACAACATTACTCATATAGTACAGTTTAATCTTAAATACTAAACTCTTGAAACTATAAGTGGTAGCTATTAAATCTTTAAATTACAAACTAGTGCATAGGTGTTCGTTAGTGAGAATAAGTGTGAATGAATTACTTAGAAAACCTAGATTACAAGTAGCTTTAGACTTGTTATCTATAGATGAAGCGTTAAGAATTGCAAAGGAAGCATGGGATAATGGAGCCGAAATACTTGAAGCAGGAACACCTCTTATTAAGAAGGAGGGAATGCGTGCTGTTAAAGCTTTAAGAGATGATTTTCCCGAAGCAATAATTGTTGCTGATATGAAAACTATGGATGTAGGAGGTTTAGAAACAAAAATAGCGCATGAAGCAGGTGCAGATATAGTTACAGTTCTTGCTGTAGCCAATGACGCTACAATAGTTGAAGCATTAGAATATGCTAGGAAACATAACGTACTAATAATGGCTGATTTAATAGCTCACCCAAATCCCGAAGCTAGGGTTATAGAATTAGCAAAAATAGGCATTGATATTTTAGGAATTCATTTAGGAATAGATGTTCAGAGGAAGCTAGGAGTAACTGCTTCATCTACAGCAACAATAGAGATAACCCAGCGTATAAGAAGAATATTTAAAAAGCCCATTGCCGTAGCTGGAGGACTGAAACCAGGAAATATAGCATCGCTCATTAAAGCCGGCGCTAATATAGTTATTGTAGGTTCAGCAATAACAAAATCCCCTAATCCAGGAGAAGTAGTTAGCGAAATAGTTAAGGAGCTAAAAACAGTTTAGTTTAAACAAGCTTTTTAAACTCAAAGTTTCTAAGTAGATAACTCAACGTATTTCCCGCCAATAGACCATATTAATACTTAAGTGTTACTCTACAATACCTTAGCGTATAATTTTCCATCATATGTCTTTTCCGAAACTAAGCGATTCAGCTTAAAAAACAAGTCAAATCTGAATATATTGTTTAGGGGAAGGAGGTGATGTAGCAATGATTATAGATGTCGGACTTCTTGTCAAAGTGTTCATCTACATTGTAGGAGGTATTATGCCGTTAGTGTACAATTACTACTTCGTTAAAAGGAAAGTAGCGATAGAAACCGAAAACACTAAGGAGGTAAGCAAGGAAGTAACACAAAATACCGTGGAATCTAAGCCTCCTAAGAATGCCCCAGTAGAACCCATAACGATATCTAATACTTTAAGCTTACAATATATTCATGATCAAGAGTCTATCACTAAGGGGACACCAACACCACTTTACGTTCTTCTGGTCATAGATCAGAATACGATGAATGACCCTGAAGCTTTAAATAAGGTGATATCTGACGTACCTAAGATAGTAGGGTCTTTCGAAAACAGTTCAGCTAAAGAGCAAGGTTGAAGAAATTTAAGAGGAGTATGCGATGTGCGTGTAAGTAGTATTAGAAAGTTCTTTGGAATACTTGGTCCCGGACTTATTTCGGCTGTTTCAGGTCTTGAAATAACTAATATTGGTGCTTTCTCATATGTAGGTGCTGCTTATGGATATAAGCTACTCTGGGTCATAATTTTCGCATCATCCATTATGGCTCTTCTTCAGCAACTAGCGGTACATGTTAGTGTCTATACTAGAGAGGGGCTAGTTACCGAAATGAAGAAAATCGTTGGAAAAGAAGTCACATTACTCTTAATAGCATTACTTATCTTAGCAAACATAGTAACTCTCGAAATAAATCTAATAGGAGTAACTTTTACTCTACAACAATTGGTTAGTGTTCCCTGGGTTTTAGGTTTGGTTTCTATTTCACTAATAGTTTTAGCGATTTCTTTACAAAAAGAGTATAGGTATCTTGAAAGAATCTTAACTATTATGAGCCTTGTACTTTCAGTTTACATAGTAGTTATGTTCCTACATATTATTGAGAATCCCGTAGAAGTGGGTGAAATATTTTGGAGCATAACCGTTCCTCCAAATGTTGAATTTAAAGAATTGTTCATGGACATTCTAGCCATTTTTGGTGCAGCTGCAGCTCCGTACGCACTAATATTTCAATCTTCAAGCGTTATAATGAAGGGTATGAGGTTTGAAGATGTACCAGAGGAATTTCTTGATATTCTTACTGGACTTATTTTCGCAACATTCGCTAGCATATCTATAGCGGTTGTTGCTGCAGCATATGTTCCATCAAACGCTTCTTCAATTTACGACATTATTTTGGCGCTTAGAGCCTTAGGTCCCTATGCAATTATTCTTTTCTCCATAGGCGTTTTTGCATCGTCAATATTAGCTATAGAAGCAATAATTCTTTGTAATGCCTACATAGTATATGAGTACAGATATTTAACGCTCAGCTTAGGTGATGTCGTTAGGAGTAAACTTTACAGTATTGTTTCGTTCATTACCGTAGTTTTATCCGCAATATTTGCGTTCATCCACGTTTACCTAAGAGGTAATAGTGGATTTGTTAGCTTAGTTAAGGACTCCTCTATTTTAATAAGCTTTACATCATGGGTTCCTGCGTTAATGATTGTTGTTTTATATTGGAAAATAGGTGAGGAAGCTTCCTCCTTCGTAAAAATTGTTTCATCACTTATTGTTGGAGGCTTAATTGCAATTAATCTTGCAGGAATCATTGCTTTAATAGGTTTGTGAAATTACTTTAGCATTTTCTCTTCAAATTCCTTAGCGTATTTAGCGGATTCCTTTAAATCAACAAATAGTTTTCTAACGCTTTCCACATCTTCTAGTTCGACAGTGTCTTTACCTAGCTTCTTTGCCCGCTCCCACGCCGGCTCCATCAGCTGCACTGCATATCTTAGAGATGTTTCAGCACCGATTTCAGTAAGTTTTTCGAGAGCTTCATTGGTGATCTTTATTTTTAAAACTTCACTACGTATCTTAAGTATTTCTCTTATTTCGTCTTTAGTGTATGGTCTTGTAAGAATTATTAGTAGTCTATCGAGAAGATCCAGAGGCATTCCATGGGGTGATTCAATATCTGTTCCTTTAATCTTAGTTATTCCTCTATTTGTAGCTAAGATTATTATCGGTGCTAATTCGCTTTCCATAGCTTTACTTAGGAATGCGAAGCACTCAATATCAAGCATGTGTGCATCATCTATGAAGAGTACTCCAGGAATTATTTCTGCTCTCCCTTCATCAACAAGCTTCCTTACCTCTTCATCAACAGTTTTCCTTACTTCAGATGATATTTCTCTTTCAGCAGGCATTCCGAACAGTAAAGATACTATTCCTCTTCTAGCTGCAACACTCATGTCAAGATCGTGTAGCGTAACTGTATGTACAAATTCTTTCTCCTTAAGAATTCTCCCTGTAGGCATTTCTACGAGAGCTTCTGTTTCAATATCGTAGTACTTCGCTTTTTCAAAACCCCTAACCTTACCTATTTTAGTTACTCTTCCAGTTTCACTATCGATCCATATTACGTCTCCTACTGAAACACCCTTGTTAAGAAGCTCCATTGTTATGTCTCTATCTACAGTAAATGTTTTTTCTTCATCCCTTGTAGCCAATGTTATTTTAGCGCTACTTGGAACCTTATAATACGGATTGTATGGATGTCTTCTAAAAGCTACTTTAAGGCTTTTAACGACGCCTTCATAAACTTTCCTTACTTCTTTAATCTTAACTCCTATTGCCTTTCTCATAGCCTGCATTAAGACTTCAGTTTTCTTTATTTCTGCAGAGTAGACTTCTGATGCTGAAAGACTAACAAAAGGTGTGTCTTCACCTAACTCCCTAGCTATAGCTATGGCTATTGCTGTCTTACCTGTTCCTGGAGGCCCAACTAGGAGTATTCCTCTACCAGCCATTCTTCCTTCTTTAATCATTTCAACAACTAATCCTGCTGCTTCTCTAGCTTCGGTTTGTCCAACCATTCCGTCAGCTTTAGGTAAAGCTTTTCCATCAGATGTTAAGCCTAATCCTCTAATGTGGCTATGAGCTCCTATTCTTTCAAAACGTGATTTAACAGATGTTTCTACAGTACTAGGACTCATTCCGTTAAATCACCTCGATTCATTGTTTTTCGCAGAAATAATTTAGATAGCAGGATAAGTTAAAGCTTAACTTATGAGTAAACTTTAAGAGTAAAGTAGGAAACGACTAGACTATAGGAATGATGACCCCCTTCACTCTGAAGCCCTTAGGGGTTGGGGGCTTGATGAACCTTCAGCGGACCTGACCTTTAAAATCCACTTAAGCGGTGCTTTAGGAAAATGGTAGAAAAGCATTTGAGAAAAACAGATGCTCTTGACGCACTATTATCCTTAATAAACCATGTTGAATACTCTCTGAAAAAACTTGAAATAAAGGAGGAAGTTAGGAGCAATATTGAAGAATTAAAGGACTTATTGAGCAAATTAAGAAAGAAAGCATTAGAAACAAACAAAGTTGGAGGTTTCAGAGTATACAAGTCAATACTAACCTTGATAGCGAAACTTACAGACCTAGCAAATTCCATTGCCTCATTAGATGAGATTTCTGTTGAAAAGTTTATTGAGAAAATTAACAGTTTCAAGGATGAAGTAACGAATTTTGAAGATGCTTTAAAAAGAACCGAAACCACACTTAGAACATATAGGAAGCTCAGTTCTCTCTCCTATATAATATTGGCGGCTTTGTTGTTACTTAATATAGCAATAGTTGATGTAAAAGAATTATTTAGAGCAAATAGTGGATTGGCTACAGTATTTGTCTTAGTAAGTATTGTTTCGTTCACTGCAGTCATACTTGCTTTAAACATTTTGCAAACTAAGCCTAAATTTACTCCGGCAGCATCATTTACGGTAATGGTTTTAGCACCATACTCTATAATGTTATCCTACACAATCATATCTATGGTAAACAATTATGCCTATATGTTAATATTTCTCCAAGTCCTAGGAGCATTAGCACTTATCTTGGGAATTTTCTCTTTCCTAATATCCATAGGTATTTTAGTAAATACTACATTACCTAAAATACAAGCTGAAATAAGTATTAAGGAAGTGGAGAAAGTTAAAATGGAGAAAACGCTTAAGCTTGAAGGCAAGGATAAAGAGCTCTATGAGAAGCTAGTTGAAAAATACAATGAAATGTTTAGTACTTATGGCGCTGAAATGTTAAAGTACGAAATAGATTCGCTCATTTTATCAGGCTTAAGCTTAAGCGAGGTGTTAAGAAAGATAGCGGATAGATTAAATATTCACGAAGAAACTAAAACTACTGAGGCTTCAGGTGAAAGCAATGTCAGCTCCAAGTAAATCAAAGGAATTAAAGATAATTACAAGACCTGCTTTAACAAAAAACGATATAGTTAAAGATTCAAGAAAAATAGCGTTACTACATATTGTTAAAAGCTTCGGGGAAATAACTGAAAAAGCACTTTACCATTTAGTTAAGGGTGTTCAAGAGGAGGGAAAGATAGAATTAGGATATAGCTTCTTCGAAATAGCAGGAATTCTTTCTTCAAAAGAGCTAAAGGAGGACTTAATAGCACTTCTATACTTAGGTCTATTAGAGAGTAATCCTAGAAATAAGAAGTTGCGAGTAACAGCCGATGGACTAGAATTTTTAGAGCAAAACATTGAGAGACTTGGAGATAACGCTGAGAAAATATCTGAAGCTGTAGAAAATCTGAAGCCTAAAATAATACCAATAGATGCAGAGCAGGAACTAACATTTAAACTTATGAAGCCTAGTAGGAGAAGAAGGAGAAAAGCTTTTTAAGTTTACTTTAACGTTCTTAACCCTTCTATAACGTCACCTAAATTATTCAGCTTTCTAAGCTCAAACTCACCATATCCTATCATGTAATTAGAATATGGTGGTCCTCTTCTAGAGAAGATTGTTATTACAGTACCCCCATGGTTAAGCTTATAGCCATCACATGGTTCATGGCTTCTAACAATCGCTAATACATTGTTCTTCCTAATGAACTCTCTAGTAACCCTTATTCCAAATAGCATACCTGCTCCTCTAGGTGATGGAACATAGTAATCAACATAATCGCTAGGATCATTCCATAGAAGCTCTTCTAAAACATGAAAATACCTGTTTTCAGAAGCTTCATCAATCACTTCTAGCTCATGCTCTTTAACAGGTATTCCTCCATGAACCATAAAAAGTTTTGATTCAGCATATGCAGCATGCGGTAATTCTCTAAACATCTTCATAAACATATCGTATACTTCCTTCCATGAACCACCGAATTTAAGCCTTAAATAATATGGAAAATCATGCGGATACGGTCTAAGATTTTCAGGGGGCTCGTGGTTTCCTCTAAGCATAACTATGTTTTCCGGATACTTCATTTTCAACATAGCTATGGTGAATATTGTTTCGAAGGAGAATTGACCTCTATCAATGTAGTCTCCTAAAAACACAATTACATCGTTATTGTAAATTTCGTTTATTTTACGAATTATTAATTCTAAACTTTCAATATCTCCGTGGAGGTCTCCTATAACATATACTTTATTTACTTTTTCTACATTCAAATAAATTAATCCTTTAGATCTTCGGTAAGTATTGAAAACATTTTGTTTC
>Ga0190363_1000223_pt1 | contig 32528 bp, 34 predicted proteins | sample 48721867_MG_FD_161272 | JGI IMG/M metagenome (GOLD analysis project Ga0190363, IMG submission 161272) | Hydrothermal vent microbial mat bacterial communities from Southern Trench, Guaymas Basin, Mexico - 4872-18-6-7_MG | ecosystem: Environmental > Aquatic > Marine > Hydrothermal vents >... | reverse complement strand
GGCTGGTGGGGCCGCGGGGATTTGAACCCCGGACCACGGGCGTTCCGGGGCCGTCTACGGGGAAACGCTCCCCAGGCCCGCATCCTTCCAGGCTAGACGACGGCCCCGTTTCTTCTGCCTAGATATTGTTAGTTAAAGGTTTTAGGGTTATGTTCTTTTTCTAATCTTTGTTAATGTTGGCGGTGTCCATAGCAACCATGCTGGGATCTTTTTGAGTAATTCATATGCTTCCTCCCATGATTCTAAACCAAGTTTTTCAGCTAGTTTTTCAAGAGTCATCTGTGTTCTAGCATACTCTCTCAAAATATTCAACGTTTCTTCAGTTATTGAGATTTCTTTTTCACCAATTTTAATCTTGATTTCCTCAGTTAACTTTGATCTCATACTATACTTCCTCTGCCTTAGAATAAGAAAGAGTAAAGAATACTTAAATGTTACCTTTCTTTAAAGATAAGGTTCAAAAAAGTGTTGGTTTAAACATTATGGAATATGGGAAAAGCAATAGGTATTTAAGACTTCAATAGTAGAAATGATATTTGGGAGAATGATATGCCCACTATTTCTTCAGGTGTTATGCGTTTAAAATATGCTGTTGATAAAATTAAGAGAAGCTTATTAGTGGGAGGAATAAAACCTGAAGTAGTTTCAGAAGCTACAGACATTCTTGACGCCTTAATTAAGGATAAAATGTTAGGGCTTAAACTGTCAGATGAAGACATTGCTGAAGTAGAAGTATCATATACACTAGAAGAAGATAAGATAGTTTGGGATAAAGAGTCTTTAAAAATAACAGCGTATAAGCCTATAACAGAACTGGAAGTGTTAGTGAAAGAGAAAGTAGAGGAAGAAGTTAAGAGAGTAAGTGAAGAAGTAGCTGAACTTAAAAGTAAAATTGAAAAAACAAAGAAAGAACTTTCAGAAATAATTAATAAGTTAAGTGAGTTAGAAAAGTCACTATAATTTCCAATATTTTTTATGAACCCTTAAAGCTTTTTCAATGCTTTTTCTCACGTAGTTCATATTTTCTTTAAGCACTACTTTCTCATAGTATGGAGGATTATCGGTGTTACATGCTAGTATAAGGTTCATTACAGCTTTTGGTAGATAGTTTAAAGCATATCCTCCTTCGAGAACAGCTACTATACCTTCTACTTTTCTCCCGAATAGACCGTATATCGCTTTACCTATGTGCCAGTATGTTTTAAGCGTCAGGTTTATGTCGGTTAATGGGTCTTTATGATGAGTGTCGAAGCCTGCCGAAATAAACAATATCTCTGGTTTGTAAAGTTCAATAATAGGTAAGGCTATGTCTCTAAGTGCTAAAGCATATCCTTTATCGCTAGTACCTGGAGGTAAAGGTATGTTTATCGTATAGCCTTCTCCTTCTTTCTCACCTACTTCTTCAGGGAATCCCGTGCCAGGGTACAGTGTTTTGGGGTCTTGATGCAGTGAGACATAAAGTACTTTATCTGTCGTATAGAATATTTCTTGAGTTCCATCGCCATGATGAGCGTCTATGTCTAATATAGCTACTCTCTTGTAACCATAATTTTCTATAGCATATTTAGCTGCAATAGCCACATTGTTAAAAATACAAAAACCTTTAGCCAAACCCTTATGTGCATGGTGGCCTGGTGGCCTAATAGCTGCAAAACCTATTTTATATCCGCCGAAAAGGACTTTCCTAAGAACTTTTAAAGTAGTGCCTATAGCGTATAATGCAACCTCATATGTTCTCTTAGAAACAACAGTATCCAAATCTCCCAGCGGATGTCCGCCTCCTGCTTCTGAAAACACCTTTATATACTCAACATATTCAGGGTCATGTACTATTTCAACTATTTCTCTGCTGGCTTTCTCGGGCCCTATCAGTTCGAGTGCTTCATGTTTAAACGTTTTTAGGAAATCCATGATTATTTCTATTCTCATAGATGACTCAGGATGTGAAAACCCTGTATCATGTTGTTTAAATATTTCACCTACAGCGAAAATTACTTTCTCCATACATTATCACTTCACAGCATATTTCTAATTAATGGTTTATTTTGTTTAAATCTTTATATACGTTTAAGGCTAATTCTCTTATCTGAACTAGGTGTTCTAAAATGAGCATCAAAGAGATTTCTAAACTAACATCGAAGAAAATATCTAAGAATCTCGAAATTGCTGAAGAATATGAGAAATATGTTACTAAAGGATTTGCTTTCAAATACTTTCCTGTAGCCATTATTAAAACTAAGGGGGCTAAAGTTTGGGATGCAGACGGCAATGAGTACATAGACTTCCTCTCTAGTGCTGCAACATATAATATTGGACATACAAACGACTACGTTGTTAAAGCTGTTAAAGAAGGATTAGACTATTTCATACACTACTGCCTATACTTCTACCATGAACCATCCGTTAAACTTGCTAAGCTCTTAGTAGAGATAACACCAGGCAACTTTAAGAAAAAAGTTACTTTCGGATTAAGCGGGTCAGATGCTTGCGACACAGCTATTAAAGCATCTTTACTGTATACTGAAAGACCAAACATTGCCTCATTCACGTACTCGTACCATGGAACAACATACGCTGTACTTTCAGCATCAGGATCTTTTAGCCCTAAGCTTAGAAAGAGAATGCATGCCCTACCTAATGTCTACTTCTTCCAATATCCTGACACCTATAGGTGCCCCTTTGATTTAAGTGAAGAAGAATGTGGCGAATACTACTTAAGCCTAATTGAGGACTTCTTCAGAACAACAGTTGCAGGCGAGTCTTTCGCAATATTTCTAGTAGAACCTGTTCAAGGAGATGCTGGAGTGCTTGTTCCACCAAAGAACTTTATGCAGGGGTTACGCAAATTAACTGAAGAATACGGTATAATATTTGCTGACGATGAAATACAGGCTGGAATGGCTAGAACAGGTAAAATGTTTGCAATAGAACATTTTAATGTAGAACCTGATTTAATCATGGTAGCAAAGGCTGTAGGCGGAGGTATGCCTGTTTCCGCAGTCATTGGTAGAGAGGAAATACTTGATTCAGCGCTGCCGCAAACATATTTCGCAACTTCTGCTGCACATGCACTATCGGTTAGAGCTGCAATTGCAACCATAGAGTACATATTAAGAGAAAAACTTGCTGAAAGAGCGGAAAAACTGGGCAATTACGCTAAAAAGAGGTTCAATGAACTTAAGGAAAAATATGAAATCGTAGGTGATGTTAGAGGTTTAGGATTGCTTTTAGGCGTAGAAATAGTTAAGAAAAAAGAAACAAAGGAGCCTGACAGGACTTCAGCACTAAAAATAATTTGGAGATGCTGGGAGAAAGGTCTTTTAATGATGACGTATGGTAAATACGGTAACGTACTTAGAATAGCCCCGCCATTAGTAATTAGTAAGGAAGAGCTAGACAAGGCTATAGATATAATTGAAGAATCCATTAAAGATGTTATTGCTGGTAAGGTAACAGATGAAATAGTTAAGTATTTGAGAGCATGGGAGTAATTTTTTCCCATATTTTACTTACATTGTTCTAGCAATTTTACCTAGTCTAGGCTCGTATAGGCTTCCTTCTCTCCTCAGCTGGTCAAGTATTTCTTCAACTTCCTTAGCATCTAAACCTGATTTTACGGCTTGCTCTATAACATCTGATTTCTTAACCTCGGCACCAGGGTATTCTTCAAGTTTTTCAATGATTTCCATGACTTTCATGATTTTTAATCTTCTGCTGACAGGTTTACCTGTCATAATAATGTCTATATCTATAACCCCAGCTTCAATATCTAAACCTACGTCTTTGAAACTTCTAACCACTAGATCTATTGCTGCCTTAGCATCTTCAGCTGTTACTTCGTTTCTTAAAACCATTCTGGCATGTGCTTCTGCAAGCCTAATTATTGCTTCTAGTTGTCTAGGTGTTATAGGTATTGGAGCATTTGGGTTTTCACTTGCCTTACTCCTTAAGTTAACGAAGAAGTCTGAAATTATTTTTGCAGCTTCTTCGGTTAACCTTGGTTTCACATATTTCCTAGCATATCCGACATATTTTCTAAGTAATGATGGAGATATTGGAGGTTTTACACGTTCATACTGCTTATGAACAGTAAGTATGTGGGACACTAGCTCCTCATCTGTTTGTGGTGCTGGCTTATCTCTCATTACAAATATTAGGTCAAACCTTGAGAGAATGGTTGGAGGTAAGTTTATGTTTTCAGTAAAGAGCCTGTCTTCAATGTATCTTCCAAACTTAGGATTGCCTGCTGCAAGAATAGCTGTTCTAGCATTGAGCCTAGCAACAATACCGGCTTTAGCTATGCTTATGGTCTGCTGTTCCATTGCTTCGTGAATAGCTACTCTATCTTCAGGTCTCATTTTGTCTATTTCGTCGATAGCGCATATTCCTCCATCAGCTAAAACTAGAGCTCCAGCCTCTAAGAAGTACTCTCCAGTAGACTTATCTCTAATCACTGCTGCAGTTAATCCGGCAGCACTGCTTCCCTTACCTGAAGTATATAATCCTCTAGGAGCAATTCTCGCAATGTATTGGAGAATTTGACTTTTGGCTACACCGGGGTCTCCAACGAGGAGAATGTGTATGTCTCCTCTTATTCTTGTTCCATCAGGTAGTTCTTTAGGAACACCTCCGAAAAGCAGAAGTGCTATTGCCTTCTTAATATGGTTATAGCCGTGAATTGCGGGAGCTATTGACTGTACGATTTTCTCTCTAATTTTGGGATCCTTAGCTAGCTCAAGTATTTTCCTTTCATCTTCTTTAGAAATCTCTATTTCCTCAAGAACCTTTTGTGAAACTTCAAGACTATTTGCCTCAATCTTCATTTCAAACGTTAGTTTTGTTCCTTTCTTAACAGATCTTTCACCTTTAACTGTTAAAATTCCGACTACTGTAACTCTGTCTCCAGGCCTAGCTTTATCTACAAGATCCTCTAATAGTACGACTTCAACGGACCTAGGCATATGCCCTGGAGGTACATCTTCAGGTTTTTCTTGAACTATGATCTTCTGCATATTAATAAATCTAGATTTATGAAGGAGCAGTTTAAACTGAGGTCTAGCTTTACGGCTTTCTATTTTTGTTCTCTTTCTTTCCTCACAGAACCCGCAAAGTTCAGGGTATTCTATGGTTTCTTCCTCCTGAAGAACTTCGGTTTCACTACCGCACTCTAGACATTTGAAAACAGCTTTGTACAGCCTCTGAATAACGGGGGTCATTCTCGTAATAATACCTTCTATTTGGACAAGTCTTTCAATATGTTCTGCTCCCAATTTACGTATAGGTATTGTTCTAGGTAGATTTCTGAACCTTACATAGAATTTTTCTGTTCTTTCGACAAGTTCAGGGTTCTCGCCTCTAACAATATCTTTCAAGGCTTCAGAAGCATATTCTAGGGTTATTCTAGGTTCTTCTAAAACCTTTAAAGCTAGGTCAGGTCTTGTAAGTAAGAGGTCAGGAAAATCAACTATAAGAGATTTCTCACCCTTAATAGCGATATCTAAAATTTTATTCCAATACTTTAGCTTACCTTGTTTGTCCTTGAATGTTTTAAAGAAGTCTCTAAACTGGAGTTTTAAATCTACTTCTTTGGCTTCAATTATAGGTGCTTCTACTTCTTCTACTGTCATTCCTTATGCGCACCTAGTATTCTAAACCTATAGTTTCTTTTACCCAAACTCTAACTATATCTCTTATTGCCCAATACAATACTTTTTCCTCAGGAGTCATTTTAGCTAGTGCTTCTTTAGGTTCTTCAGTAACTAAGGATAGTACTAAAATTTTCTTTATTCTACTTCTCATGAAACCTCTTAAATGTGTTTCCAGGTTCCTATATTCCTCTATAATTTCAGATGTAGGTTTTATCTTAAGTAGTGTTTCTAGGTTTTTCAGCATGATTCCTGCTTTTAAATAGAAATCCTGTGGTATTTCTTGAAGTTGAGAAGGCTTTGTTATTGTTAATGCTTCTAAATATTCTAGGTTAGCTAGTTTCTCAACATCTACTTTTTCATCTTCCGATAGCTCAACTTTACCTTTTCTAGCTAACATATAGGCTAGCCATCGGGGCAATTCTGTTTCAACATCTTTCCTAAGCTCATAAGTTCCTTGAGAATCAACGACCATGTCTTCTAGTGACTTTATCTTTACAGGAAGAGTAAGTAACTCTCCTCTTGAAGAATCTATGAGTATTTTAAGCATTTCTTTAAACAATAGTAAACACCATTATGAAACATTTTTCCTCTGCTAACTTATTATGCCCATAGAAATATATGTGTATTTAAAACTGTACTACTTATAACGTAGGATTTGTTAGGAAAAAATAGTGGAGGGTTCAGTGTGGCTAGTGTTGAAGTAGAATTATTATGGGCTGAAAAATATAGGCCGAAAACGTTAGATGAAATAGTTAATCAAGAAGAAATAGTTAGGAGGTTAAAACAGTTCGTTAAAAGTAGGAACATGCCTCACTGCTTATTTGCCGGACCTCCAGGTACAGGAAAAACTACTGCTGCCCTAGCTTTAGCCCATGACTTATATGGTTCAGGCTACGTACGTTATGTTTTAGAATTAAATGCTAGCGATGCTAGAGGTATAGATGTTATAAGAACAACTGTTAAAGAGTTTGCTAGAAGCGTTGTTCCAGGACCTATACCTTTCAAAATAATTATCCTAGATGAAGCAGACAATATGACAGCTGATGCTCAGCAAGCTCTCAGAAGAACTATGGAGCTTTTCACTTCAACATGTAGATTTATACTTATTGCAAACTATCCTAGTAAAATAATTGAACCAATACAGTCTAGAACTGCGTTTTTCAGATTTACACCTCTAAAGAAAGAAGATGTTGTTGCAAGACTGAAATGGATAGCTGACCAAGAAAACGTAGAATATGATATGGAGGCTTTGGAAACAATATTTGAGCTTTCTGAAGGGGATATGAGAAGAGCAATTAACATTTTACAAGCGGCTTCAGCTTTAGGTAGAGTAACTGTTGAAGCAGTATACAAGGTCATAGGTGCAGCGCATCCTACAGAAGTTAGAGAAATGGTTAAAGCTGCTTTAGCAGGCAGGTTTACTGAGGCAAGGGAGAAACTTAGAGCATTAATGATAAACTACGGTCTTTCAGGTGTAGATGTTGTAAAAGCTTTACATAGAGAAATATTCAGTGCTGAACTTAAAATCCCTGAAGAATTAAAGGTCATTATCGCAGACTATCTAGGCGAAGTACAGTATAGGCTTGCTGAAGGAGCAGACGATGAAATCCAGTTAAGTGCACTTATTGCACGTTTAGCTATGCTAGGTAAGAGGCTAAGGGTATAATATAATGTCTACACGACTACCTTGGATAATAAAGTATAGACCCAAGAAAGTAGCTGAAGTAGTAGACCAAGACAATGCTAAAAAACAGTTTATACCATGGATTAAAGCATGGATTGAAGGGAAAAAACCGGAAAAGAAAGCAGCACTACTTTATGGTCCTGCAGGTTGTGGTAAAACGTCTCTAGTGGAAGCAACGGCTAAAGAGTTTGGTTTAGAACTCATAGAAATGAATGCAAGCGATTTTAGAACAAGAGAAGCTATTGAAAGAATAGCTAAAGTTGCTGCAACAAAGTACTCACTATTTGGATTTAGGGGCAAAATAATACTCCTTGATGAAATAGATGGATTAAACGCTATTGCTGATAGAGGAGCACTAAATGCCGTACTGGATTTAATAGAAGCAACAACTCATCCAATAGTTCTTACAGCTAACGATCCATGGGATCCTAAGCTTAGAAGTCTTAGAGACAAATGTCTCTTAATAGCGTTTAGAAGGCTTCCTAAAAGAGCAGTTATTTCAATGCTTAAGAGAATATGTGAAAGTGAAAAGCTTATATGCGAATATGATGCTCTATCCTTGATCGCAGATTATGCTGAAGGGGATTTAAGATCAGCAATAAATGACTTACAAAATGTTGCAAGCATTAGTAAACACATAACATTAGATGTTGCCAAACCAATTTTAGCTAGGAGAGACCGCCAATATACACCGTTTGAAGCTCTTAGAAGCCTATTCTTTTCTAAATACGCATGGCAAGCTAAGAGGGCAGTAACCTCTGCCGATATAGACTATGAAACTATGATGTTATGGATAGCTGAAAACTTACCCTATCAATACACAGACCCTGAAGATCTGTGGAGAGCTTATGAAGCATTAGCAAGAGCCGATGTTTACCTAGGCAGAGTAAAGAGAACTCAAAATTGGGATTTACTAGCATATGTTTTCGATTTAATGGGGGCAGGTGTAGCATTAGCACGTAAGAAAACTAAGTTTAAGTGGGTGAAGTATTCATTTCCTCAGAAAATACTTCTCTTAGCTAAAACCAGGGAGCGAAGAGAAATTAGAGACGCAATAGCAAAAGTATTAGCCGGAGCGTTACACATATCATCTATTGTAGCTAAAAGAGAAGTACTACCATTCTTAAGAATTATTTTCAATGAAAACCCTGAATATGCTGCTAGAATAGCTTTAGGTCTAAACTTAACGGAGTCGATGATAAAATTCCTTACACCTAAAAGATACCGAGAAGTTTTAAGGGAATTAGCTAAGTTAAAGAAAACTGCTTAAAAACCGGTTTATCGTATTTAAAGTCTACATGTTCATAGAGAAATTTGAAAAGTATATGCTTAGTTGATTTCTTCATCCAATACTCTTTCATCTCCCTTACACTTTCTGAAATTATTTTAAAAGAGAATGGATAAGTAACATCAAACAATATTAGGTTCTCCGGCGCTGCTGGTTTAACATCAGCTACTTCACATATACCTTTAAATGCCGTATTAAGGTCTTTTATAGACTTTTTGCCTGCAACATAAAGCTCTGTAAAAGAAACTATCCTTCTAACCATTTGCCTTAAGAAACTATCAGCTACAATGTCGAAAATCACTATGTCATCTGTCTTAAATATGTTAAAACCGAGAATAGTTCTTTCAGTACTAATAAATTCTGGAACTTGAGAGTAAAGATATGAGCTAAAACATTTAAAGTCATGTTTACCTATAAACCTTTTAGCTATTTCAGATGCTTTATGAACATTAAATCCTCTAGCATATCTTACGTAAACGTATCTCCTACATATAGCATTAAATCTTGGATTGAATTCGAAGTTAACAATTCTATAACCCCAAATAATGATGTCTACTGGAAGCTCTTCACGTACCTTACCAATTACTTCTTCAACTTTCTCCTCACCTACATCATGTACGGTTAACATAAAAACCTGAGATAAAGCATGAACTCCCTTATCTGTTCTTCCAGAAGCAACAAATTTCTCAAAGTTTAACCCTATATTTCTAAAAGCCTTAATTACCTCGCCTTCAACCGTTCTTAACCTAGGCTGCCTTTGTGATCCATGGAATAATGTTCCATCGTAGAAAACTTTAATTAATAAATTGAAGACAGTGCTCATTTTTCACTAAACCTGATATGTATGTCAACCTCATTTATTATTTCTGGAACGCCTTTCAATGTAGTTAAATATCCTTTTAAAATACTCGTCAAGACCCGTTTAGGATAAGGTGTTAAGTGTATTCTCTCACCATTAACCTTAATGTCTACTGAAAGTTTTACAGGACAGTCAACAAGGTTCTTCTCTCCTTTAAGCATAGCATAGGCAAAATCTTTACATGAGGAATAACCGCAAAGACCACAGTCAGTCCCCGGCAAGTCTGCTAGAATTTTGTTTATAGAATAATGAACTATATCGTCAACTAGCTGCTCTATATCATTGAATGTGTATTTTTTGCATGTAATGTTTTCCGGTAGTTCACATGGATATTTGCAAACGATAGCCATACAGTCTTTCATAACGTTTACTAGGCCCTTTAATTCGCTAGGATTTTCTAGTACGATAATTTTAGGATATCCTTTAATCCTCTTAAAACCTTCAACTATAACTATATTTTCCTTTATCGGCAACATCTGGATAATAGACTCTACTTCTATATTTCTTTTAGTGAAAAAACCTATTTCGTCTTCAGACACTAGTACAATGGTTTCTGCACCAGCTTTTTTATATCGTTCAGAATCTTTTCCATGAACATCTATTCTGTGGTATGCATGTTTTATAATTGCGGTTCTGAAGCCTCTTACTTTAAGCTCATTAACTATTTTAGTACCTAATGCTGTTTTTCCGACACCCTTTTTTGCAGATATGATTTGTATAATGGCTTTACCTGGTATCAACTGTTCTCTCCTCGTTAAGAATTCAGTTAAAGTTATTTTAAATTTCACCTAACTCTTCAAGAAACCTTTTAATAGCTAGTGTAAACGGGTTTCCATAGTTTATTTCGTAAATCAGTATTTTACCATATTTTTTCTTTTTTACAATACCATATTTTTCAAGAACGTCTAAGTGTTCTTTAGCATTCTGATGGTGTATATCGAGTTTTTTAGCAATAGCTGTTATGTTTGCTGACTCATGTTTAATCATAAACTTTAATATCCTTACTCTATTTTTTGACGATAAAATTTTTTCAATTATTTCTAATCATCCCCATTATCGCTTATGCGTATATTGTTCAATAAGTTTCAAAACCTCCTTTTCTAACTGATCTAATGGAACATTAAATATCCCTATAAGCGTGCTTCTCCCTCTATAACCTTTGCCCGAAGTTTTTGTATCAATAAGTCCTCGTTGCTTAAGATCCCTTATGTACTCGTAAACTTGAGTATGGCCCCTTGATCTTTCACCGAAAATTTCACATAACATTTCATATTCGCTTTCAACATCACCTATTCTAACATATTGTCTTCCAGAGCGTTTTAAGGCCTTAATCGCTGCAGCATATATGAGTAGTTCGTGTAATGGTAGGTGAAGTATCATGTCTTTAGCTATTATCATGTAGCTTGAGCTTTCAATTCCAGCTAAGCTTGCATATGCTTTCCTTAGATGCTCTAATGTAACTCGAGGACTTCCCTCATAATCTGCAGCTTCACCTGCTCTAAGAAGAAGCTCAATTGCTGCTCTCGCATTTCCATCACCTCCCTTATCGACACCCACTATTTCCGCAATAGCGCTAATTACATCTTCTTCAACTGTTCCTTCCCAGAAAGCAAGTTTCATACGTTGTTTTAAAATGTCTTTAAGTTCTTTTGAGGTATATGGTTTAAAAGCTATCATATGTCTTAGAAGGTAACTTGATGTTGCTGAATCTAAACTGTTAAGTTCTGTTAGGCTTCTACCTATAAGAACAAAGCTTATTCTTTTAGTGTATTCAGGATACTCATCATAGGTTCTTATAAAGAAGTATAGTGCATCGCTACCTGAAACTTTAACAAAGTAGTCAAACTCGTCGAGAGCAAGTATTACGTAAATGTCGTTATCTTCAAGGTATTCTAATATGGCTGCATAAAGTTCAAATGCTGAAAGACCTCTTTGAGGTAAAGGTATTCTTAAGTGTTTCGCTATTTCCATTACAACATTATATACTGTTCTATCTCTATGGCAGTTAACGTGAATATACTGTAAATTTATTCCTTTACTTTTAGCTTTAAGTGTGAAAACATTTCCGAAAGTTCTAGCAGTAACAGTTTTACCAACACCTACAGGTCCATGAAGAAAAACTCTCTGACTAATACTTCCAGGACTGTAGAGTAAAGGTTTAAAATACTGTGCTAAAAGCCTAATTTGTTCTTCCCTATAAGGCAAGCTTGGAGGAATATATTCCGGATAAAGTTTTTCCTTAGCTTTAAATACTGAAGGTTTACTTAAAACGCCTTCAATAATTTCCTCGGTACCAACAAACTTTTTATACTCACTCACTAGTACTCACCATTCTATAGTTTCGGTAAACCCCTCATAGATTATTTAACGGTTTCTGCCAGTCTCCCCGTAATAATTTTTACCTTATTTAAAATAGACTAAGCTAAAAGCATGCTATAAGTCATCTACCTACTCTCCGTATGATATCTCCTCTTTTCAAAATAGAAACACAAGCTATATCGCCAACTATTTCAACTCTAACTATGTATTTAGGGTTCTTGAAGGAAACTTTAGCTTCCAGTTCCTTAGCTATTTTTGCACCTAATGTTCTCTCCACTATTACACTTGACTCTACAAATCTGCCTCTACGTATACAGTCTACAATAAATGTGTCATTTTTTCTGATATGCTTTTTAGCTAGTTGAAAACCTATTTCAACTATATTATCGAGGCTTGTTTTAACGCATTTCTCTAAAGGTATAATTTTAAAAATTACAGATGTAGGATTTTTCCGTATAATATCTAATGCTTTAAAGGGACTTAGACTAGTAAATATTAAAACTACGCCATCAAAACTTGTTTTTATACCATAAGCTTTCTGATCGTGTTCAAAAAGTATGTCAAGTATTTCAACTATTGCTTGGTTCTCTTTACCCTTACTCGTTGTTACCAATAACTTAGGGTATGACACTATTTAACCCTTTCAAGGCTTAAATAAGATAATGAACCTCTACACTAACTTGTACACATCTTCTAGAAAACTGTTTACTTTCTTCCTAATGAGAGTAAACTATAATATTGAATATTCAAGTCACGTAAGTAGCATAATAAGTTACCCCTTCTCGGCATTAAGTCTTTTAAGGTAACACTTTTCAATTCAACCAGTAAATGTAAAAGTTGGATGTAAGAGGCATTGAAAGTAGCCCTGGTATCAGATTGGCATCCTTTAAGCATAGGTGGTGTTCAAAGTCACGTAAGGTATTTAGCCAAGTTTTTAAAGGAGCAAGGATTAGAAGTACATATCATTTCTAGGAAAACCCATGCAACTATGGAAACCATGCCTGATTCCATGAGCCAGCATAAATTCATATTTATAGATGCATTATTCCCTTTAAACACTATTTTTATACCTCCTAAGAAATCTAGACTTGAGAAGGTATTACGTGAAATAAGACCTGACATAGTGCATTCACACCATGCGTTTACACTGCTTTCCCTGCTTTCCCTAGAATTGGCGAGTAAACATCGTATTCCACGTGTTTTAACAAATCACAGTATAACTTTAGGTTATGAATATAGTTACTTATGGAAGCCATCATCAATATTTTTCACCCCAATAAAGCAGTGGTTGTCACATGCCAATGTAGTTATTTCTGTAAGCAAAGCAGCTGATAAGTTTATTTCAAACTTTTTGAAAAATACCATTAAACGACTAATTATACCTAATGGTGTAGATACTGAAAAGTATAAACCCCCGAAAGAACCTCCTAAAACCCCTACAGTACTCTTCATAGGGAGACTTGTTCATAGGAAAGGACCTCACTTACTCTTAAAGTCCTTTAAAAATGTTATACGTGAAGTACCTGAAGCCAAGTTAATTATTGTAGGTAGAGGGTATATGGAGACCATTCTTAGATCTATGGCTGCAGTATTAGACTTAAGAAGAAATATCGTTTTTAAAGGATTTGTCTCCGAGGAAGAGAAAATAAGTTTACTAGGAAAAAGCATGGTCGTAGCTATACCTAGTATCTACGGCGAAAGCTTCGGCATTGTAGCTGTTGAAGCTTTTGCCACAGGAAATCCTGTTGTTGCTTTTAAAGTCGGCGGATTATCCGAAATAGTAGACCATGGTGTAAACGGTTTTTTAGTAAATACATGGAACATTAAAAGGTTCTCAGACTACTTAATAACCTTATTGCTTGATAGAAAATTACGTAGAAAAATGTCAGAGAGAGCTCGTGTAAAAGCTGAAAAAAATTATTCATGGAAGATAATTTCTAAGAGAATTTATAAAGTTTATTTAGCGTTACATTCAGAAAAGAGTTTATCTTTATGTTAATATAGGAAGCTTTCAGGGTTGTACTTATGGAAATAGTTCTAAAACCCATAGGCATAGTACATACTAAGCTTAGCGATGAAGAAGTTAAAAACTCTTGGGAAGGAGTCGAAGGTGTAGTTGAAGTTTTTAGGGAATACGTGAAAGGATTGAAAGGCATCGAGGATTTTTCACATATAATAATCCTTGCATACTTACATAAGACTAAGAAAGAACATAAGAAGGTGTTGAGGGTTAGGCATAGGAGACTTTTAAGATTCGGTATTAAAATAGAGGATATTCCTGAAGTAGGTGTTTTCTGCACTGATTCACCTCATAGACCTAATCCAATAGCTTTAACTATTGTAGAGCTTGTTAAAAGAGACGGTAGATTCTTACATGTTAGAGGATTGGATTTATTTGATGGAACACCAGTGTTGGATATTAAACCGTATACACCAGACAGAGTTGTTGAGAAAATCAATGTTCCACAATGGTATAAAATACTTGAGCAGAGGATTTTTGAGAAGTTTGGTAAAAAACTTCCAGTGTAAATTTAGGGCACATTATTTACCATATCTTGTTCTTTGCTCTGTGTAAAATTCTTCTAAGTTCTTAAATGAAAGTTTGTATTGTTCTTTAGCGTAGCCTATAGGCATTATGTATAGTGGATGATAATTTAAAGGTACACCTAATATTTCCCTTACTTGATCATCGTAGAACGCTCCTACAGCAACTGTGCCTAAACCTAAAACGCAGGACTGTAGGTAAACATTTTGTCCTACATGGCCAACTTCCATGTGAACATATCTATAACCTCTATCACCATATCTAGCGGTGGTTCTCTCATAAATAGCAACAATAACCAAATTAACCATAGCATCTCTTACCCAGCGTTGACCTAAAGCAGCTTCTGCTAATTCCTCACTAAAGTCACCTGTTTTTACAAGTTCCAAAGCATGAAGGAAAACATTGTAGTGATATATTCCGGCTTTTAAACCTATAACACCACCCTCCTTAACTACAACATATACTTCTAAAGGATAAGTTGCACCAGCTGAAGGCGCTGTTCTAAATCCTCGCTTTACCTCGTTAATTCCCTGAGCTGCCCAAAGTATTTGAGCTAAAACATCTAATGATAGTGGTTTATCAGTGTACTCTCTAATACTCCTCCTCATAGATAATGCTTCTTCTAAACTTACTTCACCTTTAAGCCTAGGCATAGGTAAATAAATTACTGTCATATTCCTTACGTATTGTTCTTTAGGAGTAAGTGTAGGCTTCTCCGGTTTCGACGGAGGAAAAACTTCAAGCGCCTTATATGCTATTAATACCGCTGAAATGAGAACCAAGACTATGGCTAAGATCGCTAAGCTTCTTACAATATCCCCTCTATACACGGATCTTCCTACCTCAATTTTAACGTTGAAATCCATAGTTTAAAAGTAGTTAAGCCTAAAGAAAACTTATTGTACTTAGACAATATAAGGTGAAGCTCGTGGTTACTTATCACTACATAGATGCAATAATAACATTCATGCTGCTATGTTTATCCATGATAACTGGAGCTCTAACTATAATGATAAAGGATCCTAGGAAGAAAAAGACGGTTATGATAATACATGTTTTAATATCAACACTAGCATTCATAGCATTTGTAATAACGTTTATTAGAGCTCCAAGACTTTAACTTTGTTCTCATTAACATTCATGATATAGGCTTTAATGAGTTATAGCGCATACCCAATGCAAATATTATCACATAGTTACATTAAACCTTACGTTATTAAGTTAAATTATAAGCAAAAAATTTTAGAGATAGACTTAAATTTTAAGATTAACTGTTGAAATTAATAGAGAAACTGTATTAACTTAGGTTAAAATAATGTTGAAACATAGGAAACAAATATCGTATCCTATAATAATATTCCTTTTAATAATCCTACTTACCTACATAGCCTATAATACTATTATTATAGGGAAGGAAGAGGGCGGAATTAGTGTTTCATTTATATTCCCAGATAGGAAAGTGTTTAACGTTGGCGAGAGGATAGAGGTTATAGCCGTTATTTGCAGTAATGAAAGTAAGATTATTAGAATCGATGATCCTGGTTTCTACGTGAAAATATATAGGAATGGACTATACTTAGGCACCGCGCCTGATTTTTACGTTCAACTTGACATATTTGCGCAGGTAAAGCTAATACCTGGTAAATGCTATAGGAAAACCGTAAATGTCCCTCTACACCTTCCCGGCCGCTATACGCTACAGCCATGTTTCGTGTTTAAAGAGGCAGACAGTTCAAAAGAGTTAGCTAAAGCAGAGGAAAAAGCTATTATTGGCGAAGAGAAAACAATAGTAGTTAAGGGGCATCTTGGTTAAAAGTACTTAAACTCACTCTTTGAGTTCTACAACTAAGCACCTTTTTAAATACGTCTCTTACGTATTTTGGAGTAGGTGGCGGGAAGATGAAGCTTATAGGTGTTGTTGCTAGTGGTTCTACTATAACATATGCTCCTTTGATAGTTTATGAGGAATCTGAAAAGTATGCTAAAGAAGAACAACTCATTATAATAGACGATACATGGAGAAACATTAAGTACTTAGGTATTTTAAGGAACGTGAAAAGATATGAACCATTCCTAAACATATATCGTAGAACAAGTTTTGTAGATAATCCATCACTTGTAGAAAGTGGTACATTACCCCATACTGGAGCGTATATTTCAATTATAGGAACACTTAAAGCTTCTAAGCTGGAGAGTGTAGAAATACCTCCAAATCCTGGTTCCAAAGTTTACGTTGTAGAGAGTAAAGAAGACTTGAAAGTTAACTTAGGTAAGGGTCTTGTAGTTGGTGTTCATAAGTATAGTGGTGTTGAAATACCTTTAACTCCTGAAAGCATACCTTTCCACGTAGCTGTTGTTGGAGCTACTGGAACAGGTAAGTCAAGACTTGTAAAAGCACTCATAGATGAGATACTTAGTGAAACAGATTATAGAGTTATTGTTTTCGATCATGCAGGAGTAGATTACGTCCCATACTATAGGGACTATGTTGTTCAAGCTTCTAAAATAGTTTTAGATGTTTCAGTAATCTCCGATCTAATACTTGAGAGAACAGGGCTGGACCGTAGAACATATGAACCCTACATTCTACTTTCAACCCTATGGTATGCTTTCAACAAGGTATTTCCAAAGCTAAGTAAAGAAGAAACAGAAAGGCTTGGAGTAGCTGAGCTCCGGAAAGGGTTTACATATAATGTTTTGTCTAAGTTAGTAAGCTCAATAGATTATGGTGAATTAACAAGGTTCATGGCAAAATACCCTATAGAATGGAAGTCTTCAGAGTATAGAGACTCTGCTTTAAAGGTAATTGACCTCTTAAGGGGGAAGGAAAGTGCCAAAATAAGACTTGGAATATCATTGGATGTTAAATTAGGTGAAGGATTTTTCAAATCATTAAGCAGAAGAAACGTTCTACCATCAGACATAGTTGATTTAGTGTTTAAGCAAAAACTTGTTGTTATAGATTTAAGCATGGAAGACTCTATTGTTAAGAAGTATGTTGTTTCAACAGTAATCAATGAGGTTTGGAAGAAAGTAGAAGAAAAACAGGAACCAGTAAATATCGCCGCTGTAGTTGATGAAGCCCATAATTATGCGTGTAGATACTGCGGCGAACCACACAAAGCCATAACTAGAACATCTAGGGAAGGTAGAAAATGGGGTTTCGGATTAATACTTGCAACCCAAAGAGCAATAGACATAGACCCTGAAATTAGAGGAAACATTAACACATGGTTCTTCAGCAAACTCCAAACACCATCGGACTTTAACGAAATATCAGCATTCATGAATCTTGCAGGAATAAGCGAATCTTCGCTAGCCATTTTGGAGAAAAGAGAATTCTACATAGCAGGCCTCATGAACCCGTTAAAAATCCCTGTTCTAATTAAAGTGAAAGAGGTTCCCTCACCGTGATAAGCGAAGAACGTACCCCTGAGGAAGTTTTCGAAGAACCAATAGTTTCTCTAGCTAAAGAAACTGTAGCTTTAGAAGCTAAAAGAATAGCAAGTATTGCTAAAAGTGAAAAACTGAGAGAAATAAGAAGTAAACTTGAAAGCAAAGGACTAATACTTAGAATTCCAAGAAGAAAACTACATAGAATATGCAGTGTTGCGCTAGACACGAGCTTCACAGATCCGCCGTTAGAGCTAACTGGGGGCAAGTTAATAACAGTTATAAGATCCCACATATTCTATGGCTGCAGACCCAGGAAAAATCCTAGAGCAGATAGTAAAGGATTTTTAAGATTTGTTCAAGAATTTGAAGATTTAGCTAAAGTGTACTCTAAAATTATTGAAAGAAAGTTCGTGATAGAACTTCTCAAAGATGTCAGAAACGGAAGAGAACAACTAGACCTGGTAATGATTGATGGAGAAATTTTTCCAAGAATACCTCCTGCACTAAGATTTAGAAAGCATGGCATTATGTCTAAGCTATACTGGAAGTACTTAGATTTAACAGGAGAAATGCTTGAATTAGCTGATGAAACTGATGTAGCAATAGTTGGTATTGTCAAAAGAGCTTATGGACTAGACATACCTATTGTAGCCGATATACCGGGCTTAAACATTAATGATAAAGCTCTTGCAACATACATATTGAATCCTGGAGAATGGATTGATCTAAAATCATACTCTGAAGTAGCTTGCTACATAGAGGAGTTCATTAAGAAACATGAAGATGAACTTCCGAAAAGCACTCTTAGAAGACTTAAGGAGAGAGATAGATGGATCGTTGGCGTACTCGAATACGTCGACCGCGCTCCAGACGTTGAACTTGCTGTTTATAAGTCCTCTACACCAACCTTCTTCATGTTAGCCACTAAAGTTGAGTTATTTATAAGTCAGAGGCTTCTAAAGGACCGAATAGTATCTTATCTATCTAGCATAACGGGAATTAATGGAGTGCCTCATCCAATAGACCTTGTAGATTCTATGTGTAGAATAACACCTAACTTACTTCAAATATTCCAGCAGCAACTATATAAAGAGCTTATGGTTAAGCTTAAAGATCAAAAGTTAGCTATGAGCTTAGCTGGCTTGATAAACCCTGAAAAAATGTATAGAATAGGGTTTAAGGGTTAGGTTCCCATATAAGGCCATTCCCATTTCTTTGGCGGGTTAAGATTTTCTTTTATTGCTCTTAAAGTAACCCATTTAAGTAGGTTAGGCCACCATCCGGCTTTATCGTTTGTGCCTGAAGCTCTAGAACCTCCGAAAGGTTGTCTATTAACTATTGCTCCAGTTGGTTTATCGTTTATGTAAAAGTTTCCAGCAGCCCATCTTAAAATTCTTTCAGCAACCATTATTGCTTCACGGTCTTTGGCAAAAATAGAGCCTGTTAAACCGTAAGGTGATGTTTCATTGCAGAGCCTTAATGTTTCCTCATATTTATCATCATCGTAAATATATACTGTGAATACTGGCCCGAAAATTTCTTCCTCCATAAGCTTTCCTTTAGGTTTCTTAGAAACTACTATCGTTGGCCATACGAAGTATCCTTTACTATCATCGTATTTTCCACCGTAAACTATTTCGTATTCTTCAGGATGTGCTTTAGCGTATTCGATATAGCTTACAACCTTGTTAAAAGCTTCTCTAGTTATTAATGCTCCCATGAAGTTTGTGAAGTCTTCAACCTCGCCTACTTTAACTTTTCCAAGTTCTTTAAATAATTTCTCTTTAAGTTTAGGCCATAGGCTCTTCGGAACATATAGTCTTGATGCTGCAGAGCATTTTTGGCCTTGATATTCAAAAGCCCCTCTAATAATAGCTACAACGGCTTCATCAATGTCTGCTGATTTATGTAAGAATATGAAGTCTTTACCTCCTGTTTCTCCAACTATTCTTGGAAATGATTTATAAGTCCAAATGTTTTCTCCAATAGTTTTCCATATTTTCTTAAATGTTTCAGTGCTTCCAGTGAAATGTACTCCGGCCAAGTTTGGATTGGAGAAAACTATTTTAGCTATTCTCTCAGCATTTCCCGGTATGAAGTTTATTACTCCTGGAGGTAAACCTGCTTCTTCAAGTATTTTCATTATGTAGTAGTTTGAATAAACAACTGGTGTTGAAGGCTTCCAGACAACAACATTTCCCATCAGTGCTGGCGCTGTTGGCAAATTACCGCCTATTGAGAAGAAGTTAAACGGTGTTATTGCGAAAATGAATCCTTCGAGAGGTCTCCAGTCTATTCTATTAAGCTCTCCGGTAAGTGATTCGGGTTGTTGTTCGTAAAGAAATCTCATGTAGTATGCGTTGAAACGCCAGAAGTCAACAAGTTCAACAAGGTCTATTTCAGCTTCTCTGGGTGTTTTGCTTTGGCAAAGCATTATTGCAGCGTTAACTTCAAAACGATATGGGTCTGCAAGCAGCTCTGCTGCTTTAAGGAAGATCATTGCTCTATGATACCAATCCATATTAGCCCATTTATCCCAAGCTTTAAGAGCCTCATCAATAGCTTTCTCAACATGTCCTTCCAAAGCCTTATGATAGTAACCTAAAATCAAGGAGTGATTATGAGGACAACGGCAAACACCAAGCTCGCCAGACTTAACCTTCTTACCACCTATAATTAGTGGAATTTCCACTTTCCTACTTTTCAACTCCTTAAGCTTCTTCATCAATTCCTCTCTTTCCCTAGTTCCAGGAGCATAGGTTAAAATAGGCTCATTCCTAGGCTTAGGTATTTGAAAAATACCGGTAGACAAAACTTGTTCACCAGTAGAAAACTATAAACTAAACAGCTCTTAAACATTAATCCGCATTTTCTATGTTGCAGGTAATCACAACAAAGTGAATATGCAACTACATTAGGTTTTTATGTTCTTCTCAAAGTCTCCGTATTGGTAATTAAGGAAGCTATACCGTGTAAGGTTTAACTACAGTAGTAATATCAGGTAATTTTTCCGTGTTTTAAACTAATCCACTTATTGAAGTATTTTTCAGCATATCTTCCCAGTTCTACCATGACATTTTTAGGAATTAGTTCAGGATGAGAATTCCTTATAATTCTTAGGCTAGTGTAAAGTTCATAGACAAGAAGAACTCCTTTTTCTTTTCTCTCTTTTAACTCCATTTTTGTAATAGATATTGCATCCCTTACTAGGATACGCCAGTTTATATTTCCTTTCTCTAAAATTGTTTTTATATCCTCTATGTCTTTTTTACGTTCAGTTAATGACTTGAAGAATATTATGTGTTCGTTGGGCAAGATAAATGCTTGGAGATTACCAAAGGATCCTAGGAACTCCGCTCTCTCCTTCATTACATCATATAATCTTAGCCTTATAAATTTCCCACAATCGAGATCAATAATTTCATTTGTTCGCATATTTACGAATTTCATTTTAGTTTCTCTGTGGAAACCTAAAGCGGTTAATGCTTCCACAATAGCATTATATGATCCAAGATTATCTGCAATGATATCAATGTCTATGGTTGAGTCTTTTATTTCTCTAAGTATGAGAGCTGCTCCCCCCAGTATGTAAACTATCGTATTGCTTTTCACCAATTCACCTACTGAGCTTAATAGTCTGATAATGTCTTCTCTACTGCATATTTTACCTGGTATCATTCTCTAAAACCTATCCTTACTCTTATTAGTTTCTTAATGCTTACTGGAAGAGATACTTCTCTGTCAACGTACACTATTGGGGAAATAGCTCTCGTCCCGTTATCTCCCCACCATACCTTGTATTTAATTCCTTGCATACTAAGATGCTTAGCTAGCTTATTGACTATTGCTTTTTTTAAAGTTTTTAATAGTTCTGCACCAAGACCTGTAAGGTGGTAATATCTAGCATTATTTATGTAAGTAACATTAACGAATCCGTACTTTACAAGACTATTTAGAATTCTATATAATGTAGTGGGATTATAGCCTAGCTTAACTAAATCATAAATAGTTTTCGCAATAACAAGGTCATCTAGTAAGCATGCTAGTTTCTCAATATCCATCATAGTTTACCTGCACTCCTCGCACTCCATAATCCTACTCTACACTAAACACTAATAAACCTTTACATTACTATGTAAAGAATAAATTAGTGATCAATCTCCTAACCTAAAGAAGAATTAAACTACTATTCATATCCTGCTGCCTTTAAGTAATACCCAAACTCTTTTTTAGGTCCGAAACTTTGAAGACCTTTTTCTCTAAGTTGCTTCCTTATTTTCCCAGCTTCTTCATGTGATAGTTCCCCACGCTTCTCCAAGAAATCTACGACTTCAAGAGCCTGCTCTATGGTATCGGCTCTTCTAATAAAATCGTAAACGTTAGGGTCATATCCTCTCCAAGGATCTTTAACTCTAACACCTATTCTAAAATGGGTACTGCCTTTACCGCTAAGAACTTCTTTAGCCAGATGTGGAAAGCGCTTCTTAAACTCCTCAATATCCCATATTTTGCTCATACCTTGCATACCTATTTAAACTCGCGTAACCAAGACTAATAAGCTTATTAGCTTACAAAGTTTTCTAAACTATAGTTAATATGTCCTCAACTTTTTCAACAACATAATCAGGTCTATGCTTAACCAGTTCATCCCTACTTGAAAAACCGTAAAGCACAGCTATAGTTTTCAAGTTAAGAACTTTTCCCGCTCTAATGTCGTCTACACTGTCACCAATAATTACAGCGTTTTTAACATTAAACCTTCTTATAATTTCCTTTACCGTTCTTAATTTGTCAGGGCTATTAGGTACATAAACCATGTCAAAGTATTTATCTAAGTTTAAATGTTTAAGCTCATCTAGAACAAATTTAGAAACAAGCACACGACCAGTAGTTAGAACCAGTATGTAACCTTTCCTCTTAAGCTCTTCTAAAACCTTGTAGACGCCTGGCGTGGCTTTAATGTTCTTTAAGTGAGTTTTAGAATATATTTGAGTAAAAATTTCTAAAACTGTTTCTGGATTAGGTTTTTTATTGGGAGGGAACTTTGATAATATCATGGGGAGCCATATTTTTGGAGTATGTTTAGCCATATATTCAAAATCTTCTTCGTTAAAACCTTCTAAACCAAGTTTTTTAACAAGCTCTCTTAAAGACTTTTTAAATACATCAAATGTCTGAACCACTGTACCATCATAGTCAAATATAACTAACTTTGCACCTTTCATGAAAACCCCTACTAAAAGCTACAGTATTATGGGTAATTGAATAATAAATAAACGTAGCGCCTAACATCATTTAAACCAGAAACTTCTTAACTTTATATCATCATGTTAACGTGTCATCCGATCTTTGACCTTGCTTTCACTTAAAGGCCTTGTAAAGGTTAAGCTATTATCTGTTACCATATTCCAAGAATCCCTAGTAATAATCCTATTAGTGCCGATATTATTATTGAAAACAGTGGATGTATTTTAAGCACTGACACTGAAATTACCATAAATATAATTATTGATACAGCTGCTACTAATTGAGGTATTTTCGGTAGCGTTGTATATGTTCCTTTTACTGTCGTAATTAATGCCAGGATTATTAGCCCTATGACTGCTGCTTTAAGCCCATTTAATGTTGCTTGAACAAACCTGTTGGTAATATATATTGCAAGCGCATAGGCTATCAGTGACACTATTGTAAATGGTGGTAGTATAACAGCTAGAGTGGCTGTAAAAGCGCCTAATGGTCCTGCAAGTTTGAAACCAACATAAGTAGCAGCGTTAACAGCTACAGGTCCCGGCGTAGAACCAGCAATAGCAACTAAGTCTAAATACTCTGACCTAGATAACCACCCTGTTTCTTCAACAACTTCCCTTTCAATAATCGGTAATATAGCCCAGCCACCGCCGAAACCGACAATACCTACCTTAAGAAACCTAACAAACAATTCTAAAAGTAACGGAAGCCCCATCACCACTACCCTAGACTTGATTTTCTATCACAAGATACTATTAAAGATTTCACGTAAAGACATAGTGTCTCAATTGTTTAATCCTTCATAGACAGGTATTCGAAGTGAAGGCATAAAGCTTAAAAACCATATAGTTAATCGAAATATAAAACTCATTTTATAGAATAATATTACCTGTATAGCTGGTAATTATAAGTGCTTAGAATTATAGGTGGTACTGTTTAAAGTATAGTAAGGTTATTAAGAAATAAATAGAAGGTGGAGGACAGGTTTAATGCCAGTATTGGATTCTGTTTTCCCACTTACTCCTTCAGCAAACACTACTTTTACCTTACTAGCATACTTAATCCCAGTACTCGGAATATTAATTGCAACTAACATTATGATTATTAGGAGCAAGGCAATTAAAGGTTTATATTCCATATTAGTAGGCTATTTAATAGTAGGTTTAGTTTTTGGTGCATGTTTAATCCCCCAACTTTACTTTTCAAAAATAGTTGTAGGTGAGGGGTTCGTTGAAGCTTATGTTCCAGGAATAATTCCTCTACATAGGAAGGTGTTTAGAGAACACATTGAAAATGCCTATATATGTGATGTAGATACATGTTTAGGAGGTTTCAGCTATAGAACTTGGGGAACAAGTATTGGAAACTTTGCTGTAGGGTATTTTAAACTTCCAAATGGCAAAGAAGCCTATGTTGCATCCATAGATTCTCATGGAGAGAACCTAATTATTGAACTTAAGGATGGAACATATTTAGTATTAAAACCTTCCGATTTCAAAGAATTCTTAAAAGTATTTTCAAGTAAAATTATGAAGATTAAGTGTTAGAGGTGGTTTTTTGAAAGAGCATTCCTATAAGCTTGTGTTTTATCTTGTTCCTCCAGATAAGTACAAAGCTATCCGTCTATTGTTACTGTTAGCACCTCTCATTTACATACTTGCTATTGCATTTACTGCAAACATACATGAACCTGGAACCATAACAGCACTGGTCATAGGTGGTATAATTACGTTCATAGTGTTTGATGTTACACTTTATCCTACGATTTTTAGGTCGAAAATAATTTTGGAAAACGATTTAGTTAAGATAGAAATGCCGGGCCTAATAAGTTTCAAAGAAAGTGTTTCTAGAAGTGAAATTAAGGAGGCTTACATATGTAAGGTCACTAAATGTATTGGAGCATTTTATCTAAGATTGTATGGATTATCTGTCCCAGGGGTAATTGCCGTCGGGTTGTTTAGATTTTCGAAAGGTATTGAGGCTTATGTTGCTTCAGTGAAACCGCTAGGTGAAAACATAGTTGCGAAAATACATGAAAAGAAATATCTCATTCTTAGACCGTACAATTTTGAAGAATTCGTGAAAGTATTTTCAGAGAAAGTAGCTCCTGTTATGAAAAAGACACAGACTAAATATTTTGTTAGCTAAAATCGAATAGTGTTTTCTGTTTAGACTTCATTCTCTTATACATTTCCTCTAACGATCTTAGTCTATCCAATAAATTCTGCGAAGGCTTAGGTTTTTCTCCTTTAGTAATTTCTAAGATAAAGTAGTCTCTCACAGGCTCATAGACTATTTTGTAGAATTTCTGTGAGTCTTCAAGAACCCATTTAGGGAATTTGCTAACATATTCTAAGGCTATTTCCCAAGCCCTGTTGGGATCAGTTACTTTGCTTATTCTTCTCAAAACCTGGTAGTCGAAGTCTTGTGGTGTTTGAGATTTTTCTCCAATAACATAGTATCCTAAACTATCTACCTGAACACATTCCCCGAGAATTTCAACATATCCTTTAGGGCATTTTGTTTTCTTCTTTTCTACACTACTTGGTTTATTTAGTAGTTCTTCAATTTTTAAGCTCATCCACGATCTGCTGCGGGAGCCATAATGTTTAGCCCAAGCATAAAATATTGCTCTGTTTAGGCCAAAGCTTTTAGCTTTCTCTAAATCTCCATGTATAACATAGTGTCTTGCAGCTTGCAATAACGCCATAACTTGGAACCTGCCAATACCCATTGCTTTAAGCAGTTTCTCCTTCCTCTCCATAACCCTGAAACACCCTGTCATAATTTTTCCTAAAGAGTTTAGTAATAAGCATAAGTGCTTTACATCTATACCCTATACATTATTGTAAATGTCTTCAAACATCTCTATGAAGAGTTAAAAATAGAGTATTTTTAATAAGAATATTAATTTATTTAAAAATAAAGATGATACTTATTATGGATGAGACGAAAATTATAATAGCTGCTGTTATTCTATAAGCTTTAAAGAATAAGGTCTTTCAGGTATCAGGACCTTGCTTCCCGAAAAATAAAAGTACATATACCGACCATATTTCATGAAAAACTCTACATATTCAATATTGAAGTCCCCAACACTACTAGGCTTAGTGATATTTTAAATATTCTTAAGGAGAAAAATGTTGAAGTTGTAAGCTTAGCTACGCTACTATTCAATGAACGCGTTAGAGTATCACTTATACTTACACCTAAAGAACCCGACATAAGCGTAGAAGACGTTGTTAGCGAAATGTTCAAGATCTCAGAGCACATAAGCTACGACGTAATGCCTTATGAGATACCTCTGCCAGGTAGATGCCCTATAGAATTTCACGGCATGAGAGTTGTTATGATAGGTAAACCTATACTTAAGGCTTTGGTGGAAGATGTTAAGAAATGGTTTGGCGAAGACTCAGGCTCATCATTTCTATGGCACTTAGGCCACCATGGAGGTGTAGGTGTTGCTAAAGAAATTGAGAGAAGCTATGGTTTTAGAAGAATAGAAAACTACTTTGCAACCTTAAGAATAAGAGGAATAACTTTAGGCTGGTTTGTAATAGATAGTATAGAAATAATAGAAGGCACGGATGTTATAAAGATAATACTAAGAATGAGCGACAATTGGGAATGCAAATTAGCAGGCAAGAACGCTGATAAACCGCAAAGTCACTTCGTAAGAGGGGTTTTAAGCGGATTTACAAGCTATATCCTTAAAAAAGAAGTGATCGCTAAAGAAGTTAAATGCATAGCTATGGGAGATCCTTATTGCGAATTTCTCATAGTAACATTCCTATAATGTAAAATAAAAAGACCTGAAATCCCGCTCTTAAGGGACTAAAAGAATTTTCTAGGTAAGGACCATATTAGGTTTTAAATTCTAATTAGGACGATATCGAAATAAGTATTGAAGAACCAATACTGTTACTGATGGAAAGGTGTTTGCCATGAAAGTCTTGTTTTGTACAGCTGGGTTCCTGCAAGCTATAGAGGCTTTGAAGAAGTATCTACCTAAAGAATGTGAACTTATTGTTAGAGATGAAAATGTTCCGCTTATTAAGCAAGTTAGGGATGTTGAAGTCCTAATACCTGCTATGGCTAAGATAACTAGGGAAGTCATGTTAGCTGCACCTAAGTTAAAACTTATTCAGCAATTTGGTGTTGGTTTAGAAGGAGTAGATATTGAGGCAGCTAAGGAATTGGGAATTTACGTAGCTAACGTGCCAGGTGCAAATGCTATTTCCGTAGCAGAACATGCCATTTTCCTCATGCTGGCTTTAGCTAGAAAATTCAACTACGCTTTAAAATCATTCCAAGAAGGAAAAATAGGGGAACCAGCGGGATATGAGCTTTACGGTAAAACCTTGGGAATAATAGGGTTGGGTAGAACCGGAACAGAGCTTGCTAAGAGAGCTAAAGCATTAGGTATGCGCGTAGTAGCTATAAAGAAAAATCCTGACCCTAAATTAGCTAAAAGACTTGGACTAGATTTTCTCGGAGGGCCTAAAGACCTTGACTTAGTTTTGAGAAGAGCAGATTTTATATCAATACATGTATCGCTGACTAGCGAAACAAGAAACCTAATAGGTGAAAGAGAACTTAGGCTAATGAAGAAAATAGCTTTCCTCATAAATACGGCTAGGGGACCCGTAGTTAATAGAGAAGCACTATATAAGGCTTTAAAGGAAAGGTGGATAGCAGGAGCAGCATTAGATGTTTTCTGGGAAGAACCTCCAGACCCAAATGATCCATTATTTAACCTGGACAATATTATAGTAACTCCTCATATAGCCGGAGTTACCTATGAAGCTTGTGAGCGAATAGCTAAAGAAGTTGCTGAAAACATTAAGAGAGTGTTAAAAGGTCTTCCTCCAAAGTATTGTGTTGTTTAAGCATCTTGAACATTCCATGTAAACAATTATACTGAAAGTTTTAACATTACATTATTATTTAGTTAAGTAGGAAATCTTAAAGTGCAGTACAACCGTGTTCATAAACATAGTTAATGTCTTATTTAATAGGAAAATATCTCCTTCTCAAGGAGTTAAAGGGTCATAATCTAAGTTATATTGTTAGGTGGTCAGCGATAACATAAACTTAGCACTTACGTGTGGAGGGCAAGGTATACATTACGAGGATAAGATCGCTTAAGTGATTTAATGAAAAGCATTAATCGCTCTGATTTTTACAAGAAGTCAGCACCAGAAACCATTATCACGTTTCAGCATATCTAGCCTTCATCATATTAGCTACACTTATATCTACACGGAATAATTCTATTTAATGGTTGTCGCTTTAAACCGTTGCTTATTTGTTTTCGCTGCTTAAAATAAAAACTAAAGTATGTCGGAGTCTAAAAGGTACTCTCGGGCGGTACTGTAATGAAGATATCATTAATAAGTCCTCCAGATTTTGGATCGAAGTATCGTGAATTTTTAGGCATGATTGTTCCTCCTTTAGGCTTAGCATATATTGCTGCTGTTCTTGAACAGCATGGTTATAAAGTTTCGATTATAGATTCTCCTGCTCTAAACTTAACATACAAGGATATTGCTAAAATTGTTTACAAGGAAAAACCAGATATTGTAGGTATCCAAGCTTTAACTCCTACAATTTATAACGCATTTAATGTAGCAAAGCTAGTGAAGAAGGTTCTGCCTGAAACAACAGTTGTTATGGGAGGTTATCATCCGACATTTGCGGACATTGAAACATTAAGAGAATGTAAGGAAGTAGATATTTGTGTTAGAGGTGAAGGAGAATATACAATGTTAGATATAGTAAAAACCGTAGAAGAGCATGGTGACTTCTCTAAAACCTTAGGGATAACGTTTAGAGATAAATCGGAAGATATTATAAGAAACCCTGATAGGCCTTTAATTAGAAACCTTGACAAACTACCTTTCCCCGCTAGACATTTACTCCCAATGGATAAGTACATGGTTTTCGGAATGAAAGTTCCAGCAACAACTATTGTTTGCAGTAGGGGATGCCCTATGAGATGTTCTTTCTGTGCTTCCTCAGCAATGTATAGAGGCATTGTTAGATTTAGAAGTCCTGAAAACGTAGTTAAAGAAGTAGAACATGTTAAAGAAAAGTATAAGGTAAAAATGATTGCCTTTGTTGATGACACTTTTACACTATTTAGGAAATGGGTTAACAAGTTATGTGATAGGATTTTAGAAAGAAAATTAGACATCATATGGGGTGCTGCAGCCAGAGTAGATACGCTGAATCTTCAAACCCTAATTAAAATGAGAGAATCAGGCTGCACCACGCTGTTTTTCGGTATAGAATCAGGTGTAGAATTTATTCTTAAAAACATAGGTAAAACGTTTACACTACGTAAGGTCATGAAGGTTTTCGAATGGTGTAGAAAACTTGGAATAAGGATAATTGCAAGTTTCGCCTTAGGTTTTCCAGGGGAAACATTAGAGACAATAAGGAAAACTATCGAATTTGCTAAGAAACTTAAACCGGATTTCGTAGTTTTCTCTATAGCAACACCTTATCCTGGAACAGCATTTTTCAAGGAGTGTTTAGACGGAGGTATTTTAAAGATAAAGGACTGGTCAAAATACACACTATTAACTCCTATAATTGAAACTACAAGCTTAAAAATAGAAGAGGTTAAGAAAATGTTGATTAAAGCATATGAGGAGTTCTACTTTAGACCACTCTGGTGGGCTAAAACAATAGCTAGGGAGAAAAGTGTGGGTTTATCAATGTTTATCCATGTTTTCTCAACAATACTTAGAAAAATGTTAATATAGAATAGGGTTAAAACTTTACAACATCTGCTCTTAGTAAATATAATATTCTAAAGAGAACATAGTTTTACCTAGGTGTTTTCTTTGAAGCACAGTGTTAAGATGCTAGTCTCTACATTAAGCCCATTAATATTCCTTATATTAGCTCTAATACCTCCCATCCCAGGAATGTATGAAGCATCTCTTTCCGTAAATGCTCATCCTAAAGCTGCACAAATTACCTTAGGCTTACTTTTCTGGGTTGTTGAATGGTGGGTTTTAGAAACAGTGCCGCTAGGTTTAACAGGCTTACTGCCTGCACTTATACTTCCCATGTTAGGTATTTTAAGCTGGAAGGAAGCTTTACCTACGTATTTAAGCCCTATAATATGGATTTTTATGGGAGCCTTCGCTTTAGCAAACGCTTTTAGAGCTTCTGGGTTAGATAGGAGGGTTGTTGCTTTTCTCTCAAATCTTTATAAAGGTAAGAGTTTTGCTCTATCAATATTTGCTACCATTTGTTTACCAACATTTTTCTTAAGCATGATAGGTTCAATAACAGGCGCTGCTAGCATAATGCTTCCCATAACCTTAGCTTACCTTTCAGCAGTTAAAGGTAAAAGCAAAGAAGTCAACGAGATGACATTACTTCTCATGGCTAATGCAGCAACAGCTGGTGCACTGCTTTTCTTAATAAGCACACCTCCAAACCTTATAGGTAAAGCTGTTGTTGAGCAGTTTACAGAATATACAGTAAGCTTCTTCGACTGGTTTATTTTCGGAACACCGCAAGCAATATTTGGCTTAATTACATCATGGGCTATAATAATTTTTCTATATCGTAAGTTTCTAGTAGCAGTAGAGGCTCCTAAAGCCTATATCATAGGCAAGCCTATGAGCTCCGCCGAGAAAACTGTTTTTATAGTATTTTTGTTAGCCATTATTCTTTGGACTACTCCAGGCTTCCTTTCCATTGCAGCATCAATAACTAAGTCTCCTTTCTTAGTAGATCTAGCCACAACAATGAAGAAGTATGTTCCAGAATATGCTCCAGCAATCTTAGTACTAATACTGTTGCCTTTAATTAAACATGAAGGTAAACATGTGCTTCCTTTCAATGAAATGCTTAGAAAAATAAATTGGAATACAATATTTCTTTTCGGAGGAGGACTACTTTTAGGTAAAGGGATTTTAGCTAGTGGCTTAGCAGCATGGATAACTTTAATAGTTGAAAAACAGGCTGGTGCAGAAGCATCTGCATGGCTTTTAACAGCAATTACAGCTACTTTAGCTTTCGGACTTACACAAGTAGCTTCGAACACTGCAACAGCAAACATATTTTGCCCAATAGCCGCAACCATAGCTTTAGGTGCGAATATAAACCCGGTAATATCAGTACTAACAACGGCAATGGCGTGTTCAATAGCATGTACGCTACCAGCATCAACACCTCCAATGGCTATAGTTTATTCAACAAAAGCAATTAGAGTTAAAAGCATGCTAAAAGTAGGTATTATTGCGGGAAGTATAAGGCTCATATTTCTTCTTTTAATAGGGCCTCAGCTAATACATATCATATTCTATAGTTAGCTTGGAAATCTTTAACATCACAGACTATGTTAAATGAGAGCTAAGTAAATATGAAAACCGTTTAATCCTAGTAAAAACACGTTCAGAAATTTAATCCTTTAAATTAGAGACTACCTTCAATATTACGGATAAGTGATTAGTCTTGAAATTCTATTTTAATTTCGCAGTACGGATCTCCTTTTGCCACACACGAAGTTTCTTCTGCCTTAACTTTTCTCCCAGTATATGCCTCTACTAAACCAGCAATTATTCCTCGCAGTATATGGCCTGTTGGCCCCATTATCTCATATTTTCTAGCTAACTCGCATTCCCAATATTTAAATATTCTAATCTTTATAAGGTCTTTTCTTAGTAAGTGGCGGTAAGAGTAATAAACTATTCTGCCTTTACATATACCTCTGGCAAAACAACATATTAGAAAGGCCTTTAAAGCTTCTTTTAAGTCTTTTATCCCTAAGGTTTTTAAGTCTTGAGCATATAAATGACCTAAGTCAAGTCCGTGATGATATAAGGATGCCGCTGCTAATCTTCCAAATTTCTTTTTAAATAAAACAGCTAATAGTTTCATGTCATCTTCTGTTAAAAGTAGCAGTCTTCTTCCAAAATCGTCTATTATAGGGAAGTGATGGAGATCAGCAAGTATTTGAGGCAATTGAGGATAATCTATTTTAACATCTATAACACTTTCGATTTTTATAATCTCTCTTTTAACTACGTTCGGATCAGTACTGAGACCAGTAAAGTCGCATACAAAGAAGCCGCCTTCAACATTCCCTACCCTAGCTCTCGTGCTAAAGACTATGGCGCAGATGTTTACTCTATATTTCTCAAAGGTTTTAGCTATAGCAGTCAATGTTCCGGGGTTATTGACAGCTTTTATGTAGAAGCCAATGAGTCTCCTGTTTTTAGTAAATATTAAGCTACTTAGACGCGCCCCCTCATATTCTTTAGCAGCTTCCATTTTTAATATCCCCTATTCACTACGTTAATCTGGTTTTTCTCTATTATAAAAACCAATTCTAACAGAACAGTATCTAAAACGTTTATCTTCTTGGAGTAGGAAAGACACCTTATAGAGAAACCATGTTTTCTTTCTTAATTTTTAACATTAATTACATAAAATACGTTTAGACGAACTTACCGTTAAAGTGAAAATGACGGAATCAAGCTAATTAGTGGGATAATTTAAAGATAAGGTAGAGTAGG
>Ga0190363_1000222_pt1 | contig 32627 bp, 62 predicted proteins | sample 48721867_MG_FD_161272 | JGI IMG/M metagenome (GOLD analysis project Ga0190363, IMG submission 161272) | Hydrothermal vent microbial mat bacterial communities from Southern Trench, Guaymas Basin, Mexico - 4872-18-6-7_MG | ecosystem: Environmental > Aquatic > Marine > Hydrothermal vents >... | reverse complement strand
AGTCCAGCAATTGCAATTGCAAACCCAGAAGCCGGAGTCTGCAAAAGTACCCGAGAAAATGGAAGTATTTGAAGAATTACCCAAAGCTCCGATAAACCCTCCTAAGGAGTAATTTTTTGTTTTTTTAAATTATTTTAATTATGAAGATAGGTTTGATTAGACAGAGCGAATTTGATGAAGCTGTTAAGTATGCAAAGGTATGGCTTGGTTGGTTTAAGGAAGAAGCTAAAAGCCAAGGTCATGAAATTGTTTTCGATATATTCGATGGTTATACCCCTCCTGAAAAAATATACGAAACCATAGAAGGAAATTCTCCGGTAGGTTTTTTATACTTCGTCGGGCATGGAGATACTAGAGAGGTTACAACTTCTTTACATAACGGACTAGCATTCGTTTGGTGGTTAAGAGATCCTAGATATGAGCTAGATTCAGACAACCTTAGAAGCCTTGACAGAATAGAAAGGCTATTCCTACTTAGCTGCCTTTGCGGTAAGGAGTTACTCCCCGAAATTTCAAGAAGGCTTAGTATCCCCACTTTCGGATTTACGGAAGAATATTGCTGGGTTGTAGATCCCAGCTATTCCCCTGAAAATGACCCTTACGCAAGATCCTTCGGAATTCCATGTAACGACCTTGCCAAGGCAATTGCAGCCGATAAATCCGTTGAGGAATGCCTTTTAATAGCGGGAAATTCCTTTGACGAGCAGATGGATTATTGGAATAATTGGATTGTCGAGCACCCCGATGCTCCTAAATCCCAGCTTGTAAGGGCAAAGCTAGCAGTCGCCTTACTCGATGCTGATAAGAAGGCTTTGGTAGGTTATAAGCCTGGAGCTGTAGAGATGGGAATTCCTTTCGGAGTAATGCTGATGATATTCTTCCTAGTAACGATAGTTTACGGACTTTATAAAAGAATGACATAAAAGAAAAAAATTGGAAATTATACAGGAATTTTTTCCTTAACTATCTTGGCAGCCCTTCCAAGTCCTGCTATAGCAACTATTGTATCTAAGTCAGTCCTGCCCGTCGAGAAAGCACCCATACTTACAGCAGCCGCCACTCCGGCCATTGCCAAGTCACCTACATTTACTCCTCCAAATTCTGGTAACTTGTCAGCTACTATGTCAAAGTATTCGTTTATGAGCTGGGCACCCAAAACCTCAGCAAGTGCTTTCACATCCATAACTTATTTTAATATATTAATTATTTAAATAGTTTTTTATGGCCGAAGAAAATGTTGGAGGGCAAGAAGGTCAGGAAACACAACAAGAATCTCAGCCTCAAGAAACAACCCAAGAAAATACACAAGAATCCCAAACTCAAGAAACTTCACAAGAATCTCAATCTCAAGAAACAACTTCTCAGGAAGAATCTCAACCGCAACAAACTCAGGAATCTCAATCCGAACAGACTCAAGAATCCCAAACTTCCCAATAACACAAAAATGTAATTAAAGGCAATAATTTAGTTTTTTTCCTTTTCTAATAGGAATACCTTTCTCTGAATCTTCTTCTAATTTCTCCAGCTATTACCCTTTTTGCAAGGTCGGTATCTTTCCTCAACTCTTCTATAAGCTGTCTTGCAGTTATCGGGCCTTGCATGGTCATAATTATAGGCTTATCCTTTTCTTCTTCCGGCAACATCTCCAGCTCCCTTATCAATTCTTCCTTTACCATACTATATAATTCTTTTTTATCCATAAAAAACTATTTATTTTTTTTATTTAAATATAATCTATGGGAGTGGCTGAGTTGGTTAGGGTTTTTGGATCACAGCTTGTAAACGAATACTTTGACTTAGTAACCGGTGCAGTGCCTTTTGAAGTGGCGGGATTCAATGTGGCAGACCTTGCAGTAATGGGTTTAGGAACTGCAACAAGCTTGGGAGTATTCTCCACCGGAAAGCCGGAAATAGACGCTTTCTTAGCAATAGTTGGATTGGGTAGGCTTGCAAAAGAAATCAAAGAAAGAACAACCGGGGCTCCAGCTCCGGCAGCGGCAAGATTAACCGTAACACGTGCCGCTCCAACTACAAAGACAGCAGCTACAACCCCAAGAGCCGGAGTCAAGGTTATCTAAAGTGCAAGCAAAACCAATCATTTTTTGAATTTTTTTAGACCTATTTATGAAGTACAAAGACTGGCTGCTTAGCTTACTGGCTGCAGTAGATCCAAAAGATTTAGAGAACGCTATAAAAAATAACGAAAATTTAGTTGTATTGTTCTTCAACCACTACAAACTTGCAGACTATAGGGTAAGACCTATTGCAAGAAGATTGCTAAAAATGTTCTGGAAAGACCTTGAAAAATACCTCACCAACCCTATTCTTATCCTTGAAGAGCTGTGCAAATCCAGACCCGAGCTAAAACCCATTTTAGTATCAAAGAGATCCATAGAATGGCTTAACCAGAACTGTGAGAATCTTTACCGATCTTTCTACAACTATGTCTTTAAGGACGAGATCCCTCCGGAGGTATCTTATTTAAAGAAGAAAAAGTAGATTATGGAAAAAGAGGCCATTAGGCTAGGACCTTTATTACTCGGATTGGGGTTTTATTTTCAAGGAATCCCGCCGTCATGGGATTTTATATACAATGCAATAGAATATAGGATCGCTGATGAAAAAAGCAGAAAATTGGTTAAGGAGTTAGCAGATTTTCTAAGAGAAAAAGGTATAGATTCTTCATGGGCTTTGGAAATCATAGAGTTTTTTATATTTAGAATCCCCTCTTTTTGTTTGGACATAGCTAAAGATACCGTAAAGGATCTTGTCAATAAAGGAGTTAGGCCCAAAGTAATAGTTGACTTTTTAAATAATGTTATGGCTGAATATAGAAAGTGGATAAGGCAAATGAGGGGAAGAGAGCTCCCTCCAACGCCCGAAATAAGATTTCTATTTTTGAGATTGGTGGGTAAAACTTATAAAGAGTTGATTGAAAGGTAATTATGGGCAACAAGTTTGCTGGCTGGTTTATACTTTTAGGATCTGCCTTGCTAGTGTTTCTCTTAGACCCTCCAGAGTTTTTAAACGGAAGATTTGAGCCTTTAAGAAGAAAAAAGATTGAAGAGTGGAAAAGAAAAGGATATTCTGAGCATCTAATAAACATGGCTCTTCTACTGGCAGATAACTATGCGTATAGAATGTCTAGATGGTTAGCGAAATGGGGTAAGCTATCACCTGAGCAAATACTGCCAGGATTATATGAGTATGCACTAGAACATGTAGCAGACCAGTGGATAGAAAAAATGGGAAAATAACTAACTTTTCATAATCACCACCGCAAGGAGACCACCCATCTGTGATGGGTGGAGGAACTTGGAACATAATATAACATATATGCAAAACTTTAAATACTTTTCTGACATATATGTAATTATGGAAATCACCAAAACCATTGTATGCAAACTTAAAGTAGGTGAGAAAGAGAAAGAAGCCTTGCTCAAAACTATGGAATTGTTCAGAGAAGCCTGTAATTATATCTCCAAAGTCGCTTGGGAGCAAAAATGTTTCAATCCTGTTGCCTTGCACCACTTGACCTATAGAAAAGTGAGAGAAAAGTTCAAGCTTCCTTCCAACCTTTGTATTGAGGCAAGGGATAGAGTTGCAAAATCCTACAAAACTGATAAAAGTAAGCTTCACAAATTTAAATCTCTTTCTATGGATTTGGATAATAGGTTGTTTTCCATAAAGCAAAAAGAGAAATTTCTTGTTAGCATAGCCACCATTAAAGGAAGAATTAAATGTGAACTTGACATCGGAGATTACCAAAGACAATACATCGAAAATGCTAAACCTACTTATGCTACTTTGCACTATAGAAACAAAGCTTTCTTCTTGCATATAGCTATTGATAAAGAAATTCCAGAGCCTAAAGGGAGTAATTCTGTTGGCGTAGATATCGGAATTAAGCATTTGCTTGTTGCCTCTAATGGTTTTAAAGTCAAGGGTGGGAATATTGTCAAGCAAAGAGAACATTTTAGAAAACTTAGACAAGAACTCCAGAAGAAAAGGACTTGGTCTGCTTACAGAAAGCTCAAACAACTTTCTGGTAAAGAAAAAAGATGGGTTAACACTATTCTCCACCAAATCAGTAGAGAATTTGTTGATTCTCTCAAAGAAGGAGATGTTGTGGTAATGGAAAAGCTCAACGGAATAAGGGATAGGGTTAAGGTTAGAAAGAAGCAAAGATGGGTTTGGCATTCTTGGGCTTTCAGAAAACTCCAGCAATATATTGAATACAAGGCTTTGGAAAGAGGCATTCCAGTTGTCTATGTTGATGCTAGAAACACAAGCATAACTTGTCCGAGATGCGGTTATGTAGAAAAGAGAAATAGAAGGACGCAAAGTTTGTTTAGATGTGTGAAATGTGGTTTTCAACACAACGCTGATGTGGTTGGTGCTATCAATCTCGCTAACAGATTCCGCTCCGAGCTGGCTCGGGCGGAATGGGGTGCTGTCAACCACCCTTATGCAGGGATGAGCGATGATTTGAGCCATGATTCACCTGCAAGCCACTCGTTTTTAACGAGTGGTAGTTGACTTTCTTTTTAAACGCTACTTCTATTATCTTTGAGTAGATTATTCGTCTCACTAGCTCGGATAGAGTAATACCGATTCCGTCAGCTACTTCCTTTAGGAAGTCATATGTAGGCCCATCTATTCTTACCTTTAGCGTTTTGTTTTTTGGTTTTAGATCGTCCATAAAATTATGTAGCACAAAGTTATTTATATAAATATTGGCCATTTTATATATGGCAAGAACAGTTGAGGAGATGGCTTCTAAAGGAAAAAGGAAACTAGAAGCAAAGAAAGAAGACATGAAAGAAATGTATAGAGCAGCAATAGACCACATGATAGACGCCTTCAGGAAACTTCCTTTCGGTAGTAGGATAAAATCTAGATATGAAAAAATGGTCAGAGAGGTAGCGGCAGCAAACTACTATGTAGACCCTGATAAATGGGAAGCAAACTGGAAGAGAAAGATTACAATGTAAATGGTTTTTTGTTTTAGATTTCTTCTTCCAATTCTTCTTTTATTTTACCAATAATCTCTCCGAAAATATAACCTGTAAATCCCAACGCCATGAATAGGAATGCTATCTTAGCAAGCTTTTCGCCGTTCATAATTATTATTTAATTAATTTATGTATAAGGCAGATTTATCTCGTCTCTTTTCCTTCTGTAGAAATTGTATAGCTCAACAAACTCTTTTTCCATTATTTCCTGCTCAACATTGTTGTAGAACCTAACAAATCTTTCGAAATCACTTTTAATTCTTTCCAGCTCAGCATCCGACAAGTCGTATGACTCGTAATCCTTACCCATCTTCTGCAAAGATATGTAGAAAAACTCCCAGACCCTTTTCTTGCATAGCGGCTCCAGGTACTTTCTCTCCATTATATTGCTTTAATTTTATATATTTTATAATTTTCAATCAGGATCCTGAGCATATCCCCCAAAGCAACCTGGTTCTCGGCTGCCAGCTTCTTGAACTCTATCCAGACCGGATCAGCGACCCTGAGAGCTCTAAGCCTTTTCTTGTATAACTTGCTATACATAACTATATAAACCGGTACCCTTTAAATAACTTATGGCAAGCTTAGGTTCTGTTTCGGGTTTGCAATTAGAGCTACCAGGGTTAAAGTCGGTAATAGACAGAATAGATAGAGAAGTACTTAGCACAGCATTGGATAGCAAAGTAGTTGCCAGTGAAGAAGAGGCGATAGTAAGGGACGCTTTGCCAAGCGATTTCGGACTTTCGAATGAAGTTTGGAGTGTAGACCTTTCAGGTGGAACTGCAAACTCATTTAACAACTTATACACTCCTTCTGCTAGCGATAGGAAGGTAGTAGGTATTTTCGGAGTTGCTCTATTAGAATCAACAAGAATTTCTGACATTATAAGGTTCCAGTTAGGAGATAACCTTGTAATCGACGAGGTAACTTTGCAGGACATAGATACTTACAACGAAGGAGTTAAAGTAAAACTATTGAAAGAACCCATAATCTATGACAAAGGAGAAACTATTAAGATTAGAGACTACATAAACACAGCCGGAACAGCACAGGTTATGCTGTTAGCAAGAGTATGTGAGGCAAGAGGTGTTTCTGTTGTTCATGGAGGAGACGCTCCGGGACCTTACTTCTTGGGAACAGTTCCTGGGTATGCTTACACTCCAGCAGAATTAGCTTCCATTAGGAGCTTTGCAGACAGCATTTTGGTTAAGAAAGCTGTAGAGCAGAAGATAGCTCCTTTAGCAGGTGATGTAGTTGTAAGAGATGTTAAGCCTTCTGACCTCGGACTCTCAACAGAACAATGGAGTGTAGATCTATCCACAGGAACTGCAAACTCTTACAACACTTTGTACAATCCTTCTGCAACCGACCAGAAAGTATTTGCATTCTACGGAGCTGCGGTTGCAGAATCAACAAGGATATCCGAACTATTGAAGTTCAAGATAGGAGACACTAAGACCAAAGACATAATTTCTTTGGCCCATGCTGACAGCCAGGTAATAGGTGATAGGGCAAAGATAGTTGTATTCAAGAATTTGATAGTTTACAACAAGAACGAGGAAATCAAGATAGAAGATTACATTAATGCAGCCGGAACTGCCCAGGTAGTATTGCTAGGTAGAGTAGCTGAATTCAGAGGAACTTCCGAGATAAGAGGAAAGGAATAGCCGGGATTTTTTTGTTTTTGTTTACTTTTGTAAATAATTCTTTATAAATATTTATTTACTTTTATTATTATGCCTCTACGCATACTTAGTGCCGGGTTACCTAAAGAGGTAGAGAGACTCATAGACTACTACATAGGGTTTTACGAAGCTTCCATAGAAGAAGCAGTAAGCAGGAGAGATGAAATGGATTTAAGAAGTCTTGCCCGTGACTTCGTAACTGACGTACTAAGAAGCCTAAAGGACCTGGAGAACATTTCTCGACCTTTGTATGAGAAAATGTACAGCAATAGGGAGAAAGCTTTTAATTACTTAGAAAACAGCCTAATAGATCTTCTACATGACAAAGAATTACTTGAAAGAATGGAATTTGGCTTGGCGAATCCAGTATATGCATTTCTAGTTGAGACAGTTAACAAATTGTTGGAGGATACAGGGTACGAGTATAAAGGAATGGTTACTGCACTTTGATTTTTTCAGTTTACACTGTAAACCAAACATATTTAAATATTACTGGCTACTTTATTTATGGCGAGAAGCGAGGCTTATGCGGTGTTTGCTGGTGAGATCAAGCCAATAGTAAAGATAGGAGACAATGTAGCAATAATTCCAACAACTACCTACGGATACTTCAGGGTAAAATACCTAGAGCCAATCCAGCCGTTTATCCATAACTTCGGAAGCATATCGGCCGGGACCACAGAGACCGAAAAGCAGCCTCTAGACTCCAGCAACAGGAATAAAATGGAAGTAGGAACCAACGAGCTAGCACAATTCTTCTTAACACCTCTAGACGACATTGAAATTCAAGTATTCTATCCAAAGTCGGTAGGAAGAATGAAAACAAAATACCTTCTAACTTCCATAAGCAAATACACCGACGACATAGCTCACAGACAGGTATTTGTATTTGAAGATAACTTGCCTTTCTTCAACATTAAGAACCCTACCGACCATGCAATAAACCTTTCCAGGGTAAAGTTCCAGGGCTTTAGATATGTTTTAGAAAAGCTATCCGAAAAACCTGAAAACTTTACTTATATACCTTTAGAAGAACCTACTGAATGACCATGACCGAAAAGATTCCTATTCGGGGGTTAGCTAAAGACATTACGGCGGCTTCCACAGATACTCCTATCTATGAGAAAACTTCTGGCAGGAAGTTATACATAACAGGGTTGGTAATAACTAACCAAAATACGACAAATGACGCTACAGTAGATTTCTATGACGGAGCATCAACCGGCGGCAGGAAACTCCTTACAGTAATAGTCCCGTCGGGATCGACAACCACTCTAAACAAAAATGTTCTTGGAGATAGTGTATACTGCGAGTACGGTGACTTAGTTGCTCAATCAGACCAGACAACGGTTACAGTAACACCTTCAGGTTATGAAGAGTAATAAATTTTTCTTTTAGTTTTTTAGCTACATTCTTCCAATTATACCTTTCAAAATATCGTTGAGCTCTTCCAACAACCTGTTAGTTTCCCTAATATCCTTAGGAATTTCGGCCAAAGCCTTTACGTCTTCCAAAAATCCTTTTGCTTTTTCTTCTCTAAAAGCCAATACAACTCCGTGAAAGCATACAGAGACGGAGCTAGTCTCACTATTCGAAAAGTCGAAAGTTACCGTAGTATCGAAAACATTAGAGAAAATGTTTGGTAGGTGAAAGTACGTGTTTACATCAGGGAAATTTGAAATAGTATCCATTACCTTTTTACTTTTATAGAAAACATCCAAACTAACACTTGATCCTGTAGTATAACCTCCAAATCTTAGCAAAAAATAAACCCATCCTTCTTTAGGAGTTAAATCCACCTGATTATGACTTTCAGCGGGAACCGTAAATATTAGAGAAAATGGAGTAAACAGGCCCTCCCACTTGTATGCCAGGACGTGCAATGCTATATCCTCTATCATGGTTTTTCCTCTTTTTTAATCTTGCCTCCGTAAATAATCCTAATCTTGAAAGTTCCTCTATCTATCTCCCTTATTACATCCCCGGGCTTGTAAACCTTGCCGTCTATCTCAACCGTATCTTCAGCCATAATCTATTTTAACCTCTCTTTTAAATATAAAAACCCTTGGTCTATCCCGGAGGTTATTTCCTTTATATTTTTACCGAGCCTTGCAAATTCTTCATACTCGTTAATCTCCTTTATAAACCTATCGAAATCTTCCATTTTTCCGACTAAACCCACCACATGCCATAGAATATACCCATCTCTCGATGTATAGTTAAAAAACAAATCTGCATGCTTAGGGAACAGCAGATATTTCATGTAGATATTCTCAATGTTAAAGTGAGTATCCAGCATAAATTCCAATTCTATAAAACTTATCTTAGTATCTTCATTGGTTATTTGAACATAAACACTGTATTCACCCAGAGAAGTAGGATGTATCGTTGTATATCCTCCAAAATATATATAAGCCACGGTATATCCTTGAGGAACTATTTGCCTTACTATTCCTGTCTGGTTTGCCGGCAGGTATCCATAATCACAGCCAATTATGTTATCTATATTATGCTTCTTTGCAAACCATCCTAATATTATCCTCCTCATGGTGATTTTAGTAATTCCACAGCTTTCTTAATATGTTCTTTCAAATACTTAAATCCTACAATTCCGTTGTAATGGTTTATGAGCAGTTCTTTAAATAGTTTAACCTTGTCAGAAGGAACCATGACCGTATATATAATAATGCCTGCATAGCTATCATTCGATGTATAATTTACAAAGTTAAAATATCTCGGCTTGTTAAATTCGGAGTATAATAAGCCTCCGGTAAACCTGGTAAGATCGTCAGGGCAATCATCCAAGATAAAATGGGATACTCCTGATTGCTTATTTAACTCGTCGCTGTCAAACACCATTACATTATTTTCACTAGTATATATATCTATCCACAGAATAAAGTTTGTATAGTTCTTAGGAGGAAGCACCTGCAACCCTACAATTGTTTCGGCAGGAACTATAAACTCAATAGACAAAATATCTGGCTGGCAGTTGCATTTATCAAATATGTAGTGCAAATCTTCAAACATAATAATATATCTTTTTAAAAATTAAGGATTTTTCACCGTGACTGGCTTATATTTTAACTCATTTTTTTCTTTGTATCTTAGATCCGGCTTTTCCTTTGGAAGTTTAAGGCTGGAGTACTTCGCTACCTTTAGATCCGGCATAATAAATTTTAAATATAATATATATTATGCCTGAGAAGAAGATAGTAGAAATGCCTGCCGAGGTTACTGTTATAGTTGATAAAGTTTCTGAAGTTACCCAGAGCAAAGACTACGGATATGACGGTAGCGGATGGGTTCCTAAGAAAGTAGACTCTTCTGGAAGAACCGAAGTAACTCAGACAAGCCCTCTTAACTTGATGGGAGTTACTTATTCAGGTCTCGATGACAGCTCCGTCATACATCTTATTAAAACAGACGATTCTGGAAGACCCAGGATTGTTTTGGAGCAGGATTCAATAGGTCTTGCAAAAGATACTACTTTGTCCTCTATAGATGGCAAAATAACTAAGTGCGATACGGATAATACTACAGTATCGAAAAGAGTTTCCGATTCTTTTTCTCACGGGCAGGTTGATGTTGGGACTTCAGCAGTCCAGCTAACTTCTTCTTCAACTCCTTGCAAATTCGGAGTTGTTATAAAGGCTGACGATGATAATTCAGGGAATGTTTATATTGGAGGATCCGGAGTAACCACTTCCAACGGATTTAGACTGAAGGCGGGACAGGGAATATCCTTTGAGATAGACGACGCTAGCAAAGTATATGCTATAGCGGATAGCACAGGGCAAAAAGTCCATTGGATTGCGGTTTGATTTATTTTTATTTAAATAATATATTATGCCTTCTTTCTTTGGCGGTGGTGGAGCTGGAGCGGACGAAAAGGTAAAAATAAATTCTTCAGACCCTTCTTCGGGATATTTAGAGGACAAACTATCCGAAATTTACTTCTTAATAGATACAAACCAGTGGAAGGTAAAATCCCAATCCTTTGACTGGCTAATCGAAAAAACAATATCGGAGGAAAACCCTATAAATTTAAGGACTGGAATAGAAAGGAAAAGGACTAATGCTTCTTCAGATAGCGACGGGTTTTATTATACGGATGTTTCTGGGAATGTTTGGACTGCAAAGGCGGATATGAATACGGCAAGAATTGCTTTAGCCGGATCTTCTTTGAATAGTTATGCCTATAGCTATGGTGGTTACGATGGTACCAACGGCTTAGCTACCACTGAGCAATACAATGATATTTCTAATACTTGGACAGCTAAAGCTAATATGAATACGGCAAGAGCCGGTTTAGCAGGGTCTTCTCTAAACGGATATGCTTATAGCTACGGTGGATATGACGGAACTAACTACTTATCCACTACAGAACAATACAATGACATAGCTAATACATGGACAACTAAGGCTGATATGAATACGGCAAGAAATAAATTGGCCGGGTCTTCCCTTAATGGATATGCTTATAGCTATGGAGGTTATGATGGAACCAACAGGTTGGCTACTACAGAACAATACAACGATATATCCAATACCTGGACAACTAAGGCGGATATGAATACGGGAAGAGAATATTTAGCTGGCTCCTCTCTTGATGGTTATATTTATAGCTATGGTGGTTTTGATGGAACTAACTGGTTGGCTACTACTGAACAATATGATGATGTCTCCAATACCTGGACTACTAAGACGGACTTAAATACCGCAAGAACTGGTTTAGCTGGATCTTCTCTTAATGGATTTGCCTATAGCTATGGCGGAGATACTGAAAGCGGCACAGTAGCTACTACAGAACAATACAATGACATATCCAATACCTGGACAGCTAAAGCTGATTTGAATACAGGAAGATATGGTTTAGCTGGTTCTTCCCTTAATGGCTATGCTTATAGCTACGGTGGATATGACGGAACTAACTACTTAGCCACTACCGAACAATACACCGACTACTGCAGAATTGTAGAATACACCAACCTGGTAGCTATAGGTTGCGACGATGATACAGAATACTCGGCCGAGCAAAAAGATATAAAATATGCGGTTGTAATTCCTTTGGCAAATTGCAAGGTCGGAATAAACAAAGACAACCCAACAAACCAGCCATTCCTTCCTTATGAATTAATTGTAAACGGAGCTGAAGGAGAGCAAAGGTGGAAACCAGGGCAGGTTATAAGATTATCTTCGGATAAAAGAGATTACAAGAATATTAAGGTAAGGGTTTATTTACCTCCTTTCTATGTGCAGAATGCGGATACCTGGACTGTAAAGGCGGATATGAACACTGCAAGATTTGGTTTGGCCGGGTCTTCTCTAAACGGATATGCTTATAGCTATGGAGGGCATACTGGTGGCTATTCAGCCACTACAGAGCAATATAATGACATATCTAATACATGGACATACAAAGCTCATATGAACACTGCAAGATATATGTTGGCCGGGTCTTCTCTAAATGGTTATGCTTATAGCTATGGTGGACATGACGGAACTGACTACTCAGTCACTGCAGAGCAATATAACGACATATCCAATACTTGGACAGCTAAGGCTGATATGAATACGGCAAGAGGTGGTTTAGCCGGGTCTTCTCTCAATGGCTATGTTTATAGCTATGGAGGATATAATGGAGGTGCCATTACAGAACAATACAACGATATATCCAATACCTGGACAACTAAGGCTAATATGAATAAGGGAAGAGCCAGTGTAGCAGGGTCTTCCCTTAATGGATATGCTTATAGCTATGGAGGTTATGATGGAACCAACAGGTTGGCTACTACAGAACAATACAACGATATATCCAATACCTGGACAACTAAGGCGGATATGAATACGGGAAGAGAGAGGTTAGCAGGCTCGTCTCTAAACGGATATACTTATAGCTATGGTGGACATGACGGAACTAACTACTTAGTCACTACAGAGCAATACAATGACATAGCTAATACATGGACAACTAAGGCTAATATGAATGCTGTAGGAAGTAGTTTGGCAGGGTCTTCTCTAAATGGTTATGCTTATAGCTATGGTGGACATGACGGAACTGACTACTTAGACACCACCGAACAATACAACGACACAGCCAGAAGATTATCCGGGGTTTTGGTAAAGTTTTTTAAGACGGGGGAGTAATTTATATTTTTAAAACAATCAGTCTTATGCAAAAATTGAAGAAAAAATTGGAAGTTAATCTGGACGAATTGGAAAAGGAAGAAATTATAGACAGCGAGGAACATAAAATGCTTCAGGAAATTAAAGAAACCTATAAAACTTTGCCTATGTTTAGAAGCTTCTTCCAGCAAAAGTATTTCGTATTAAACGACATAGATTTTCCTACCCCGGACGGAAAGTATTGGCAGGCAAGGAGGGAAATGTGGGTTCATTTTGAAGGTTTGGTCCTAGCTTATTTCAGTAGAAAGAAAGAAATTGCAAAACAGGGTTTCTACAACGCAAAAATAAGGAAATTGCAGGAAGAAATGAAGAAATATCCGGAGGGTTCTCCAGATTACGATATTTTAAGGGCTAAGATTGAATTTTACCAGGTGAAGAGTAATGAATGCGAATATAAGATAAGGCTAATAGAAAAGGAAATTAGGGAAAGGATTAGGGAGATTAAAGGCTGGGTTAAGATTATAAAGGAATTGGAACCCCAGCTAAAGTATAGTAAGGAAGATCCTGAGGAGCACCAAAAAGAATTCTGGAATGCCAAGATAGAAGTAGAAAAGAAGATTAGGGAGATTTACGGGGTTAAGGATGAGCATGAGGCTAAGAAAGTGTATTCTGCAATATCAGGGGTTGAGAAGGCGAATAAAGATTTAAAGGATAAAAAGGAATAATATTATGATAATAACCGGCAAGAGAAGAAGATCTTTGAGCTATTTGTATCCTTGGCAGCATAGGGTTTGCATAGACAATAAGCAGAATTCTTCGGATTTGGAAGATTACCAGATAAAGGTTAGCATTACCGACAGCGGTATGATAGCAAAGATGAAGGAAGACGGTGGAGATATAAGGTTTTACGCCGGATTAACAAAGCTTAGCTATTGGATTGAGAAGAAGACAAGCTCCGAGATGGTCGTTTGGGTAAAATTTCCTGAAATTCCTGGCTCAAGTACAACAAGAATTTATATGTATTATGGAAATCCTTCGGCAAGTTCTGAAAGTAATGGCGAGACGATTTTTGAGTTTTTTGATGATTTTGAAGGAACAAGTTTGGATACTAATTGGGATACAACAGACATAACAGTCTTAGGAGTTTCAAACAGCTATGTTCACCTTAAAGCAAGTTTAGGAGCTGGTAGATACATGACTTACAAAGGCAAAACATTTGGCAGGGATATAATAGTAGAAGCTAAGGGAAGAAGCTCGGGAGCCAATCCAACAACAGGTGTTGCGTTAGATAAGAGTAATAATGCGTTGGATGATGGGTATGCATGTCAATATATAGGACATGATGATGCGTCGCAGAGAGCACTTGTAGTTAAAGTAGCATCAACACTAAATAAAAAAGCGACTGACCTAGGACAGCCAACGCAAGATAGTATTATCAAAGGCATTGTAACAAGCGACGGAAAGGTAAGGGTCGAATACTATGGATGGGATGGTAAAAATGGAAGTTATGAAATAACAAATAACGATTATCAAAGCGGCAGAGTTGGTTTAGCAGTAATATGGGATGATAAAGAGGAATATTACGATTGGATTCGTGTCCGCAAATACACCGACCCAGAACCAACAATTACAATAGAAAATTAATATCTAAAAATAATTATGGTAAAATCAAGGGAAAACGCCCTATCGATAGAACAGCTAAGAAAGGTTTTATTAAAATGCCAAAATTTCTATGAGTATTTCCTAATAAGAACCTTATCCGCAACCGGAATGAGAATAGGAGAATTTCTGCACTTTAACAAAGGATGGATAGATTATGAAGCTGACCCGGTGCCTATGATAAGAATTCCCAGGAAGATGAAGTGTAATTGCCCTTACTGTCGTCAGAAGAAATGGGAATATGAATACAGGCTAAAATACAAGATTAAATCCGAGAAAACAAAGGAAAAATTGCTAAAGGAAGATAATTACCTTAACGGGTGGTGGATCTCTAAAACCCCGGAAGCTCAAAGATCTATCCCTATAATATCGGAAACCTTGCTAAAATTATTCGAAAAGTTCTTCTCAAAGCACAAGTTTTGCTGGGAGTATTATTGGGATAAACCAACTTGTTGGAAAATGTGTAGGGAAATCGGGAAGAGGGCAGGAATTGTTTTAACGCCTCATGTCTTAAGGGCTACCTGTGCTTCTATAATGGCACAGTTAGGAGCTAGCGAAGCTACTTTAACAGCAGTAATGGGATGGACTACCATTATGCCTGCAATCCACTATCTAAAAACCTCCGGTAGAAGGGCGGCAGAGGAATTGGTGAAAATCTGGGAAAAATCCAAAGAAATTATATGACACAGAAATTGCAATTCTTGTGTCTCACGCTATCCAAAGTATGATATTTTCTCAAAATTGCCTCGTAATCTTCTTCTGGATCTATATTTAATTGTAACACAAAATTTTTTTATGCCTAAGCTTGAAACCGAAGAAGAAATCAAAAAAGAGTATTATCGGGAAAAGGTAAGAGAAATTAAGATAAGGGAAAGGCAGAGAAAGGATACTTTCAAAGATCTTGCGAGGGAAGTAGCCTTAAGACGGGGAACCGAAGTTGTTTATGTCAAGTGTCCTTTGTGCTGGCTAAACAGACCTATTAAAAGATGGGATGTGCCTTCCCTTTTTCATTTTGACCCTTCCCAGGAAATAATCCAGGTTAGAAAGGGTGGAGGCAGGTTAAAGCTTGGAGAATTCGGAGAAGAAAAGAGATGGGCAGGAGTGGGTTTTTTCAAGGTGGCGAGTTATAGGTTAGAAGAAATTAAAGATAGATACCCGGAGATTTGGGAGAGTTTGGTGGATAGTGTCAAAAAGCTGGCGGAATATTTGGAAAAATTAGAAAAGAAAATTTGAAACTATTCTTCTTTTTTGCTTCCCAATTGCTCTTCCTTTACAGTTACTTCTCCTTCTTTATTTGCAATCACTATTATCTTATCTTCTTTTGGAATTACTAGAGATTCTCCTGGATTTAATTTATAGACAACATCTTTCTTCTCGTTTTGTGGCACGTCCATAAAAAGATTTATGAAAATAATTTATATGGAAGAAAAAGTCAAATACCTGATAGGGTTATGTGAAAAGTGTGCGATTGCAGCTGAAGAAGCTTCTAAATATCACCAAAAAAAGGCTTTGGAGTTCGTCAAGCTGAGGAAGGAATTAATCGATATATTAAGATCTAAAGATTGGGAAAAGCTGAAGGAAATTACTCAGGGGTTTTGAGGTACTTTGCCAATTCGGGAGGAAGTGCCAAGATCTCTTCCTTGGCAGGAGGCTTGAATCCTTCCCTTAATTTCATGTTGATAAAGTCCGCTTCGTCCTTAGGTACCGGCTTACCCAGCTTTGCCCTTAGAGATTTAATATCGTCTAACCATAACCAAATTCTGAATTCGTCCAAATCAACATAATCTTCCAACTCCTTTAATCTATCTTCCAAAACTTCCTTCTCGGATCTTATAAAATCTTTCATTAACTCCGCAAATTTCCTAAGTTCTTCCCTTTCCTTTTCGGTTACTTTAATTTCCCTTTTCCTTCTCTCGATAAGCTCCTTAAGCTCTTGGGATTTTAAAAAGCTCCAGAGATCAAGGATAAGTTTTTCTACTTTCGTAAATCCTCTAGGGTCGAATAGGTAATTTGTGCGACCTTTGGTTGTCCCTACCTTGTATAGGTAAGGACAGTTTTCCATAAGCTCCCTGCATATTTTATACTCCCGGCTAGTATAGACAATCCTTTCCTTAATAATGTCCTTAAATTTTTCCAGGCCGTATTTTTCTAAGCCCCATCTTATTATGTTCATTGCCTGATCTCTTACAGTGCCGGATACAGGCATGCCTCTTCTCCATTCTGCCAGGTCTTTGTAAAGGACTTTTTCATGTTCCGGTAGGGTTTTAAGAAGTTCTTTTGCTAGTAAGATCCCTTCTACCCTGTAGGCAGCCGTTATAGGATTTGAAAGTATCGGAAGTATTTTTTCAGCTGCTAGGTCAGCACAGAATGTTGCGGATATTCCTACTATGTCTCCTGCCGAGCATAGTTTTAGGATAAGCTGGTTGAATGCTTCCTGCTTGTCCGGGTTCCACCTTCCTGAAAGTAATTCCGAAATAGCCTTTTTTACTTCTTCCATAATTATATAAAATAAACAATAATATTATGATTCATAAGTTTGTTCTCGGGGGAAGAAGGTATGAGGAGCTGCATGTTCCAGTTGCAACCGATAGAATATCCGGGGAAGGTTTAGAAAAGCTAATGGAAACTTTAAGGTTGGTTTATCCGGGAGCGGAAGTTTTCTGGGACGGAGATAAAGGAGCAATTGTTGTTAGGTGGGTAAGAGTATAACCGCAATTATAGTAATCACGATTATACTAATTGCGATTAGAAATAACCTAAAAAATCAAAAAATCAAACTCCTTTCTTCATAACATGGATTATGTATGCCGTTATTAATACTCCTGCCGCTGCTCCCAAAGCTAGTATCGCCGTTCTACGCCACCCTACTATGTCGTCCATAATATTTTTAAATATTTCCGTTAAATTAATATATACAAAACAAGGCGCAGGCTCGAAAGAGCCTGCTATAAAACCTATTTAATATAACACCAAACCTGCCGGCTTGGGGCTGGTAGGGGTGAAATTGAAAGAACGAAAAGAAAAAAGTATGAGTATGCAACCCAAAGACCGGGAAAAGAAAAAAGTTTGGGTATGCGACCCAGAGACCGGGGTATGCCGCCTAAAGGAAGAGTAATTTAGGAGTGAAATTGAAATCCTCTCCCCCGGTCCCGGTCGCCTTCCTTCTTTTTTAAAAAATTTTCAAAAAACAATTATTTAGTGTATTACACTAAATAACTTTTTGTAATTGAAAGTTTTAAAATAGGGTAAAAAAATTTTTTAAAAAATGTGCCAGCATTTTAACATAATTATATGAAAAAAACAAGAAAAAAACGCATCAAAAAAATAAAGGAAAAAAAGGAAAATGTTTATTCCAATATATACATTTTAGAAAATGTGCCAGCATTTCAACCTATTATATGAGAATGAACGGAAATAATGGAAATGTTGGGTTAGAGGCATACCTAAAACAAGTAAAGCAAAGCAACGGCTCCAGAACATACATAAGTTATAAGGCAGGAGAAAAAGGATATGAGTTAGTGACCAAATTAAGGAATGTTTTAAGGGTTGAGGACCTAGTAACAGATTTATTAGAGAAATGGGTAGAGGAAAATAAAGAGGGATTGGAAAAAATAGGGATTAAGTTATAAATCCTTTTTGGGTTTTGTTTTTCTTTTAGTTTTTTTAATTCTTTATCTTTTTCTCTTAATTCTTCTCTTTATCTTAGGTAAAGCCTAGGGGGATTTATCCCCCTAGGCGCCTGAGGTGGTCTGAGGTGGTAAATATGAAATATGCTGTCGTATCCTGCTGGGAGGATTTAGTAGATGTCAAAGTAGAGGAAGGAAATCCAAGCGAAATCAAAGAGCGATATGACCGCCCTGACAGAATAGTCTTCGTGATTGAGTTGCCGATATTCCTAAATACACTAAAAGAGGCAGGTATTTTATAGTTTTGTTTTTCCCTTTTTGGCAAAGCCTAGGGGATAAAATCCCCTAGGCGCCAGGTGGTGAATATGAAGTCAAATGTTGATTTATCGGTATGGGTGGCGGAGCTCGTTAAGTGTATCCAAAAACTCAGTCACATAGCAAGAAAACTTAGCGATATGGCAGACCCAGAACTAGCGGAGAAATGCTTAGAGTTGAGCGTATTTTCGCTACAAGCAGAAAAGGAAGTGTCCAGAAGGGTTGACGAACTGATTAAGCAATTCAATAAAGAGATGTTTTCCGAATAATTTGATTTTTTCTCTTTTTGGCAAAGCCCAGGGGGAGAAACCCCCTGGGCGCCTGAGGTGGTTACTATGGTTTTGTTTCTCTCAAATCTGGTTAGGGTTGACGGCCAGAAAGTGCCTAAGCTTGCAAATAGTATAGCAGAGAAGTATAAAAACCAGTATGCAATAATTGAGGGTAGAGGAAAGCTCACAGCGAAAGCGGTAATGCTTGCAAACGCCCTTAAGCTATACCATAATGCCAAAATTTTGGAAGCTACAGTTTTTAGCGAGCAGATAAATCAAAAGCAATTTGAGAGTGTTATAAGGATTACGGTCAAACTATGAGACACTTTAAGGAGTATTGGGTACTAAAGGAAATTAGGGAGAGAAGATTTAAAGAAATATTTCTACAAATGCTGGAGGAGGTATATAATTAGTTTTGTTTTTTTGGTTATTTGGCAAAGCCCAGGGGCGCTTTAGCCCCTGGGCGCCTAGGTAGAATATGACCTGGGAAATAGGTGAGTCCGGGCAAGTCAAGATAGTAGTGGAAACGCCAGAGGGGACGGAGGAAAGGCTTTTTGACTCTACAACAAAGCTAAGAGACGCAGTAGTAAAGATAGCCCAGGAGTTTGGTTATAATACCGTAATAGTCAGGGACGGCACCGGTGCCGAGATAGAGGAAAATGAAGGAGATAAAGAGCTTTCCCAGTTCTCAGCTCCAATAAGAGTGGCACCCAAGACTGTTGGAGCTTAATTGGGTCTTGGGTGCTATCCCGGTAATTAGTTCTTTTCTTTTTCCTTATTGGCAAAGCCCGGGAGTAGTTACTCCCGGGCGCCTAGATTATGGAAGGTGATTTTGACGAGCTGGTTGAAAGAATAAAGCTAAAGTATCAGGAACTCCAGCAGAAAGTTAGGAATTATATGCTAGCAATTAACGAAAGAGATGTAGAGATGGGAAAGCTACACAATAGAATAATGATGCTCAGTAGACGGTGTATTCCAGAATGGCTAGATTTAAACAAATTCAAGCTGACCAAGTATGATGGTTGTGTGTATGTGAGTAAGACTGCCAATATTAAGGTTAAGTATGTTTCATTCAACGGCAGAGATGTGTATAAGCTTAATAACCAGCACCCTCTAGGTAATTTGAAGATATGTTTGCGGATAGACCCAGAGACCAACCAATACGAGCAGGGGATAGTATTGAAAAACGGAAATCCTTTTAAAAGCTTCCATACAAGTGCTACCGGGATTTGTGCTCCTATACCTTCTGTAATTGATAGCAACGAGAAGTTAGAAAAAACATTTGCAATAGTAGAAGACGCTTTAAATACTGTAAACTTTAGTAGCGTGTATGACCCACCATATTCTATAAACTCTGCCGAGATTGAAAAGATAATGAAAGATATAACCGAAGTGGCGGAGAAGAATAATCTGTATGCAGAACGCTGTGAGAAATGTGGGTATGTATTGCCTACCTGCTCGGTTCCGTGCATATATTGTAGTTATTTCAGAGAGAGCGAAGAGGACGAGGAGGACGAGGACGAAGAGTAATTAGTTTTTGGTTTTTTCTATATGGTCTGGAATATTAGAGAACTGGCTAAGCAATCACTAACAGAAGAAAAACTAGCAGTATCTGGGGTATATTTTCTATGCCCAGATTGTATGACATTAAATACATCAGCTGAAGTAGTGATACGGGATACTCAGAAAGAGCGGTGGCAAGTTTATCCTCTTGGTGATGGCACTATTGGATGGGACAAGTGCATAAACAAGGAGTTAGTTGGTGATATAGAGAGAGACTATTCTTATATGAAAGACTGTGGATGTGAACTCTCTAGCGGATATCCAGAAGATTATATAGTAGAAGTGGATACTGAAAATAGAACCATAAGACCAATAGGAGATTACTGGAAAAATGAAGGATATGATGACCTAGTTAAATTCGCTCAAGAAAATGGCTTTCAGGTGGTAAGTAACTAGTTTTTTCTTTTCCTTCTTTGGCAAAGCCTGGGAGCTGTGAGCTCCCAGGCGCCATACTATGAGAACGATAATAATAGCTGGGGTTGGTGGAGTAGGTAGTCACCTTGCTTACCTTATAGCGAAGCACCAATATAAGGAAAAAATAGCCGACCGACTAGTTTTGGTGGATAATGATAAAGTAGAGACAAAAAACCTTCAGAGGCAGTTTTACTTCGAGAGCGATCTAGACCAGCACAAAGTAATTGCTCTTGCAGAGGCGATTAAGTGGATAAATCCGAATATAGTAGTTACTCCCATAATAGGAACTATCCAGGAGTATTGTAGCGGTATGGAAATTGACTATGATAATACAATAGCTTTGTGTTGCACCGATGACCTAGAAAGCAAGAAGTTTATAGCAGAGAGGTTTAAGAAGTATGTTATAGGGAGTTGCGATAGGGATATTATAGAGATAACAACGGACGCCAAGGAATTCAATAGTGCCTGGAGTTTCGGAACGGGATATACAGTTATTCAGGATATAGCGGTAAATACAATAGTTGCAGGGCTAATGTTAAAAGTTTTGCTAAAAATAATCCAAACCCAAGCCAAGATAAATATCAAGCTAAACCTTAACGAGTTAATTTAGTTTTTGCTTTTTCTTTCTGGTAAAGCCCGGGAGTTGTTAGCTCCCGGGCGCCTTGGTTGAATATGGTCTGGAATGTTAGCCAGCTGGTCAAGAAAGAGAAAGCAAAAAGCCAGCCATTGAGGTCGGGTGTTTTCTTTTTATGCCCTAATTGTATGACTTTGAATAGTTCAGCGCAGCTAGTGCTGTGGGTTACTAGCAGAGAGTGGTGGGATGTATCTCCAGAAGAGAACGGCGATATTACATTTGAAGAATGTGTAGATAGCGAAACACAGGATAATGAGAGAAGTGATAAGTTCTATATGAATGACTGCGACTGTGAGATATCGGACTCGCATCCAGAGGACTATATAGTGAAGATAGATGCCGAGAATGGAACTATAAAGCCTATAGGTGATTACTGGGAAAACGAGGGTTGGGAAGATTTGCTTAAGTTTGCAGAGGAGAACGGATTACGGGTTGCAAGCAATTAGTTTTTGGTTTTCCTTTTTGGTAAAGCCCAGGAGCTTAGAGCTCCTGGGCGCCATCTGATTATGAGCTGGTTGGTTATCGGAAGGGGAATAGAACTAAAAGAGAAAAAGAAGGAATGGTCTATACCTGAAGCCAACGACTGTGTTAGAGAGAAATGCCCAGAAATGTCAGGGAAAATCAAGCTAATATTCTCTATGGAGGCATTTGCAAAGATAGTTTTGCTAACAAAGAAGATAAGCGACTACGAGTGGGGAGCTTATCTGGTTGGAGAGCAGAGAGATAACAAGACATTCTACATAAAGGACCTAGTAATTCCAAAGCAAAAAGTCAGTAGGGCTAGCGTAGAGTTTGAGGAAGAGAATTTCCCGGAGAACTGTGTTGGCTGGATACATAGCCATAACTCAATGAGAGCTTACTTGAGCGAGACAGACATCTCAACAGCAAGCGTCTATAGGGTCAGTGTTGTGGTTAATAATGATTTGCAGTTTGCGGCCGGGTGCAAGCTACAGTTACCCTGCGGTAGGATAGGGATACTTACAACTGAAAGTCCGGTGATAGAGCTTGAGGGAGCTGAAATAGATACTTCAAATATTGAAATGCCTGGGGAAGAGGAATTGATTAGAGCGAGCCCGAAGGATCTGGATATTTGTCCCGTCTGCAACCAGAAGGTAAGCCCTAGGAAAGGCGAAATATGTGAGTATTGCGGAGAACTAGCTCATAGGAAGTGCGGAAGGTTTTACCACGGCATATTTGTATGCGATAAGTGTTATGAGATAGTTAAGGAAGCTAAAGAAAGAGGGGAGGTTATTGGAGAATATGACGGAATCTGGTAGAAAGCTGGAAATGCTCCCGATAGTAATAGATAAAGCAATAATCAGGACTTTGGAAAGGAAGAGCAGGAAGGAGAAGTATCTGACTATTGACTTAAAGGATTATTGGGTGTATCTGGTGGTTGAGTATGATTGTTATGGAAGTAGTGCGTATATCCTAGTGACTAAAGAAGATGATGTTTCTGCAATAGAAGAAGAGTTGGAGTATAATGCTACCAATGTAGTAGTAGTTCCGCTTAACTAGTTTTTTGGTTTTTCTTTCTGGTAAAGCCTGGGAGCTAAAAGCTCCCAGGCGCCGGGATTAAAAGCAAGGTTTGATTAAAAATCATTATGATAAAGGCTAAAAAGAGAGACGGGAGAGTAATATTCGGCAGGAAAAGCCCGATTGGCATACCAGAGATTATAGTGCTTAATAAGGATGGAGCTTTAGGAAACGCAGTGTTTAAGTCAGGAAAACTAACAACCATATATGCAGAAATTCCGGAGGAAGTTCTGGAGAAGTTTATGCAAAAAGAAGAAATTAGCGAGAAAGAGTGGGAAGAGCTTAGAAAAGAAATATACAATAATGCTATATTGTGGTGAGTATGCTAAGGAAGAGGTTTGCAGGGGTAGTTTGCGAGATTTGTGGGAAGACGTATGAGTGCGACCCAAAAGAACCGGTGGAGCAGTGTGCTAAAAGGCATAAAATGTATAAAGTAATCGGAATAGACCTGGCAGAGGGTATAGAAAGTAGCATCTATGTGTGTCAGAGTTGCTATGTAAGGTATCTTTCAAAGATTTTGAGCCCTTATGGATAGGATTGCAATAGTCCTGGCTATAGTGAGCATAGTGATGGCTTGTTATTTCTGGCAAAGCTCGGAATGGAACAGAAAGGTGGCAGATAGTTACAGGGGGCTGTATATCAATATTTCAAAAGATTATAGCAAGCTACTCACCAAATACAACCTACTATATGCAAACTTTACCAATGTCACCGGGGAGTATCGGAAGGCTATAGCAAATCTGAATGAGTCCAGGGCCGAAATAGATAGTTTAAGAGAAGCGATGGAATGTTTGGAGAGCAATTATACGGAGCTTGAAGAAAGATATTACGAGCTTTTGGATTTTGTTGCAACCAGCGATAAAGTTAAGAAATATGCTTCTAAAAAAGAGATTAAGAGATTTCTAGAGGAAGATGATACTGATGAGATGGAATATAACCGCACTACTTGGAACTGTGTTGATTATTCAAATCTGCTAATAAGGAATCTACTGAAAAAAGGGATATTCGCTTGTAGCGCTGTAATACGTTTTGAAGAAGGAGACCACGCCATAGTGGCGTTTAAAACAGAGGATGGCAAGCTATATTATATAGAAGGTCAAAGTGACGAAATAATTCCAGGAGACAAGCTTAAGGTAGGGGAAAATTACTGCAAACTGCTAGGAATGGATTGTAACTGGACTATAAAAAAGATATCTTCGTGTTTCTACATATCAACCTATGACGAGTAACAAGTTTTTTCCTTTTTTAATGGTAAAGCCCGGGGGTTGCAACCCTCGGGCGCCTATTTTTTAACTTTGTGCCACAATATATTATGGCGGAAAACAAGGAAGTAGTCGGTAGGGTGTTGAGTATAATAGAAGAAAACTATGATGTAAGAGCTATTTTGGAAAAGGCAGTTGAATGGGAAGAAAAAAACATAGAAAAACTGGAAACGCTGGAGAATTACGGATTTCAGTGGCACGAGATAGGAGTGTATCCGCAAAAACTTAACAAGCTGGTTACGATGGGATTGCTAAAGATAACCTATAAATCAAGAAGTTTCACTGAATACAGGCTGGTTGACAGGGAAAGCGTTAAGAAAGCGTTAGAAATAGCTGCCAAGACCGACGAAGAGCTTAGCGAAATGCCTGTTGAGATTCCTGACGACCTATTTTCCTGCATAGTAGGGCATGATGACGTTAAGAAGCTACTGCTAAAAGCTCTTAAAATGGAAGCGAGAGTTCATTTTCTGCTGGTAGGAGATCCGGCAACTGCAAAGTCCCTGTTCTTGGAGGAGCTGGAAAGGATTGGAGGAAGGTATTATCTCGGTTCGTCAACTTCAAAAGCAGGATTAACAGATGTGCTAATCAACGAAAAGCCGAAAATTCTGCTAATAGATGAGCTAGACAAGATGAATAAGGAAGATATGGCGGCACTCCTATCTCTTATGGAGTCGGGTAAAGTGGTTGAGTGTAAGTACGGAAAGACAAGGAATGCTACTCTAAATACTATAGTAGTGGCGGCTGCAAACAATATCAGCAAGATACCCAGGGAGCTGGTTAGCAGATTTGCGGTGTTTAAGTTCGTTCCTTATAGCCAGGAAGAGTTTATTAGAGTGTGTGAAGGAGTGCTCACAAGGGAAGGAGTATCAACTGAACTTGCAAGGTATATAGCAAAGGTAGTTTATAACTATAGACCGGATATTAGGGAAGCAGTAAGGGTAGCGAGACTTGCCAAAACCAAAGATGAAGTGGATGAAGTAATAGGAGTTTTAAGGAAACATAGTCCTTTTTCTAAGTTTAGATGGACAACTTAGGTGGTGATTATGAATGATAGATGTATGGGCTGTCAGGATTTGATGGGGGATACGATATGTATTAGTTGTCTAGCAGATCCAGTAAAGAGAGAGCTGTTCCATCTGATAACCTATCTAAGGGCAAAGAACTGGGAGGATAGCTACGAAGGAAGGAGAAAAGTGGTCGATATGTATTTCAGTATGGTCAGAAAAAGGATAAAATCGGGAATGAGCGAGAAAGAAGTGCTGAAGGAGCTTGCAACGATTAAGTCCGAAATTATCAAGAAAGTGTTAAAATAGCATGACCCACCAGTATGTCCCGGTGGGGGATCCAGAGGTTATAATAGCGATGGGTCTGTTAGGAGTTTTTTTGATTTTTTTACCTTTTTTGATTTCTCGTATTTATCGTAGTTTACACCGTAAACTCAAATCCTTGAAAAAAGAAGAGTATAAAGTTGTAATCTGCGGAGGTTTGCGGAAGCCTAAAGTTAGAGTTCCTAAGCCCTCCGAGCCTGCAAAGCCCAAGATTGAAGACTGGACGCCGCCAGGACCGATAATAATTCCGGCAAGGAAAATTAAGAAGCCGAAAACAATCAAAAAGAAAACCATAGAAATTCCGAAAATAGAAGAAAGGGATTTGACCAGGGAAAAAATAATTGCAAAATGGAGGCCTTTGCTAAAAGTATTGGAAGAAAAAGGAGAGATTACAATAGATAGTAATTTCCACTACGGAGGGCTTAGAGGATATGATATTGCAACAAAACTAAAAAAGGATTTGAAAAAATTAGGATACAAAACAAAAATTAAAGGAGATGAAAAGCAGGCGAAAGTTATTTTAGTTACTTCCCGGTAGCTACGACCTTTGCTAACTCGGCAATCCCTGCAGCTGTTAAGTAAGGTTGCTGGGATCCTATGCCTGCTACAATCAAGCAAGCACCAACCGCAACCTCCAAAGCTTTCTTTACCTCCATAAATAAGATTTGAGTTAAGTATTTAAATAGTTTGCGGTTCGATGATTGTCGAATACATCCAGATTAAAACTTTGTGGTACATTATGATTATGTTCTGCTGGATTATCGAAGGGGATAGCGAAACGGCTTTAGATCTTATTAAGGAACCGGTGCAATTAGTTTTTACATCTCCTCCGTACTTTACCATGAGATTTTCCCTAAAGGCCGAAGATAAACCGGACTTTATAAAGGAATGGGAAGATAGCGACGTTTACAGGGCTTACGAAGGGTATTTGGACAAAATGAAAAGGATTTTCCAGAAAATATACAAAGTCCTTGAAGAAGGTAGGGTGTTCGCTTGCAATATAGGTGATTATAGAGAACAAGGGATTAAGTTCCCTATCCCGGCAGATTTCATAAGGATCTGCAGAGATATCGGATTTACCTATGAAGATGACATAATATGGTACAAAGGAGACGCAATGGAAGGGCTAAAAGCTTGCAAAAGAGCCGGAAACTTTATTAAGCACGGATTTCCTTTGTATTATAGGCCGGATAACACCTATGAGCATGTCCTGATATTCAGAAAGGGAAACATAGATTACGATAGGTATAATAAAGAGTACAAAATAGACTATGTAAATTACAGAGATTACCTGAAGGATCTATGGCATATTCCTCCGGTGCCAAGGAATAAACCCTTGACTCATCCATCTGGATTCCCTGAAAAGCTTGTAGAAATGGTAGTTACATTTTATTCACTTCCTGGGGAGACGGTTCTGGATCCTTTTGCCGGGGCCGGAACTACAAATAAGGTAGCTTTGAGCACGGGCAGGAATACAATTGCAATCGAGATAGATCCTGAGTGGATCGAAGTAATAAAGAGAAAAGTCGGATTCGGACAGAAAAATTTGGTAGGATCTATGGAATGGAGATTTTCAGTGTCCGGCCAGGGTAGCAATTATAGTACAGAGAATTCCGAGCAGGGTGATAACCAGAGCCCAGAACCGGTTACTTAGTTTATCTATCCTTTTTTTGATGTCAGAGATATCACTTTTTATCCAGGATATATCGTTTTGGATTACCGAGATAGCTTGGTAGATACCATCTGGGTTGCACCCAGGATTGCACCCGGGATTGTTCTTTTTCCTTGCCATGGTCACTTAGCAGCCCGACCGGAAACAAACCCTGCTATAGCAGATACGATAGCGATTATTACATCTTTAGCGTTCTCGGTACCTCCGAAAATAATCGCCAACGCAATAATCGTAAGTGCCAGGATCGCTAAATCCTTATCGTCGAAGTCGACCATAATATATATAAAATAAAAAATATTTATTGTGGAGATGGTAAAGTGTGAATTCTGCGGAAAAGAAATCGAGAAAAAGAAACTAAATTCTCACAGGGGAGCCTGCAGAAAATATCACGAATTTAAGGATACTATGGCAAAGCTTGAAGAAATTCTGAAAGAAAAATGGATAAAAGGCGAATTTACCGATGTTTCTCAGATTAGCATAATTAGAGAAAGGGAAATTGAGAAAAGGCTTGCGGATATTAATTTACAGCTCGGAGAGATTAGAGGGCTGGTGAGAAAAATATTAGAAAAAATTTAAATATATTATGGTGGAATGGAAGGATGTGGCGGAGAAGGTTCTTCCGGTTGCAATAGTAGGAGGAGTTACGATATTTTTGTTATCAAAAGTAGTGACTCCATCTCCTCCTGGGCCTACGCCTCCTACTCCACCAACACCTCCCGAGTCGGAAATAGCTATTTCTAAAATAGAGATAAAATAAATCATGGTAACCTGGCAAGAGGTGCTGGAAGAGTGGGGTTATCCCGGAGATGTATGGGAAGTTGCAAGTATGTTGGAAGAAATGGGTTTAGATCCCGATTATTATAGAAATAGAAAGCTTGAGCTGGCTACTTATCTTACCAAGTATGTAAGGGAGAAGTATAATCTGAAAGTGGGCAAATTAGGAGCTTACGAAGATTGCAAACAATGGTGTACCGTTCCAATCCTTTGCGACTTTATATGCTGGCTGTGGAGTATGATAGCTCCTTATTCTCTTGACTTGGCAGGTATGGCTATCGGTGGAATTGCAAGCTGGTTGCTACCGGGATATTATAAAGCAATAGGTGTTGCAATAGTTGTTTTCTTTATATACGACTTGCTAAAGAAATTGGGATTAATTCCTCAGCAGGGAGAATGAGATACTTTAAGGTAGGTAGGAATGTTAAAAGGCTGTATGGTAAGCCAATAGAAGGCTATGTTTTCTATGGACACCCGGATAAAATAGAGCTGAAAAAAGGATATGTCTATTATAAGGAATACGAGCTTGAAAAAGGGTCTTTGGAAGAATTTAAAGCAAAGTTGAAGGAAGCAGTTGATAAATTTCTATCTATGTTTAAAGCTAAAGATGGCAGCCCTGCTGGAGAAGTTGTTTATATAGGAGTTGACGAAACTAAGGAAAAGCCCAGGGGATATGTTCAATTCAAAATAACGAAGGACATTGAAACGATAGAGGGTGAAGAAGCAGATTTGCAACTAATGGGCATTGATACAAAAAGAATGATACCTGTCGTTCCTATAATTATGATGTTGGTATCAGGTGTAATAGGGTTTTTTCTCGGACTTGCAATAGCTGTTACTCTCATAGTTATTGGGTTGCTAATAGGTGGAGACCTTGGTATGGGCTTAGTGTTTCTGGGAATTTCTGGGCTGTGTTTGGTCATGCTCCCAGGAAAGTATAAGTTGATCTCAGCAGTCCCGGTGGCGGTTTCTGGGTATTACTTTGCTAAATTTTTTAAAATTATTTAAATATATTTATGATTGGAAGGGGTAGCCTAGCAGACTACGTGCCTTTAATGGCTTCTCTAGGACTGGTAGGATATGCCTACATGACAAAAAAGAAAGTAGGACTACCGATCGAATTGAGTGTGTGCCCTTCGGGAGTATCGAAAAAGCAGGGAGAAAATATTGAAGTAACCATATACGTAGTAAATAATGGTGCTGTAAACCCAGGACCGGTTTACATAGGTTGGAATTTGTTTGATAAAGACGGTAATGTAGTAGCTTTAAATGAAGAGTATGTCGAAAAAGGTTTGCCTCCGGGGTGGTCAACCGTAAGCAAGACTTCTGGCAAAATAAAAGAAGACGCCGCCATAGGAACTGGAAAGCTGCATGTCTATGTAGTAAACAAAGAAGGTACTATAAATTACGCAGAGATAGATTGTCCTATAGAAATAAGATCAGGTATAGAAATTAAGATAACTGAAATTAAAGTATATTAACTTTTCTTTTTGAATTCTACCCATTGAGAATCAATAAATTTCCATTTTACTCTGCGTATCCAGTCAATTTTAGACCAGGAGACACCTATAATTCTGGATAGATCGGTGCATTTTGACAAATAGAAAATGCTAAAATATATATCTCCTTCCCATTCTCCTTCATACTTAAGCCAGACAACACTATCAATGTTTACATAATAGGTTTTTTTATGTCTATTACCATTATAATCGAACCAATCTACATAAACTCCATATTCTAACGTATCTTCTACAACTTTTTCCATAGATTGCCAAAGGTCTTTTTTTACATAAGATCCTTTTGGATACAACCACCCTCCAAACTCGACAGGCAATTTTTCTTCATCTCTAGATCCCGGATACCACGAATCATTAGACTGCTCACCTTGAAATTTTATATTAAGTGTATTACCTACTACTTCCCGTTGGTAGGTATAATCAAAAAAATTAAAATCATTCCAATGCAATTTGCCCCATACCGAAATAAGTCCTTTTTCTGTTTTTGTTACTTGTAGAGAAGGATCTGAATTTGGCCATGCCTTGGCAGTAATATCGTAAGAATCTCCAACTGCATACTGGATAATTATCGGCCACTCAAAACTAGTTGTTGAGTTTGGAGAACAAGTTTTCTTTAATACGGGTGAAGTATAGGTTACAGGGTAGTTTTTAGATTTTGCGTCAAATTGCAAACATAAAGTTTCGGATTTTTGGCCTTTGTAATATACTGTTGCCTTTATAGTTGCTTGATTTCCACAGTTCATTATTTTCAAACCCGCCAGATCTATTTTAACCATTTTAACCACCGACCCAAGTGTCTTCTTCTAAAGTAACAATTAATCTGCCGTCTTTATAAACTCTTATTCTGTTTATCCAAGAACCTGTATATGGGCAAGCGTCTTCATAGGTTGAGTGTGTTCTATAACAGGTTCTGCAAGTAATACCCCATATACCGTATCTTTTTTCTTCTCCAGGGTCAAGATATTCTTCAACTTCAAATCCGTCCATAGATTTATGTTTAACTCCGAGAGGATCTACTAATTCTCTTGCAACCCTAAATTTTGCTCTTCTATCCGATACATTTTTTATTTTTATAAAGGCATAGATATTTTCGGATATGTTTACCAAAGTAGGAATACCGTAATCGGTTATATAGCAAGGGGGTTTGATTGTTCTTGTTTCACTATCTTTTACCGAAGGTTTGTTTTTTAACCAAGCGTTCACCGAGACTCTAACCTCTTTATTTAAATCGTGCTCTATGGGTTGTGAGAATTCGAAAGTAACGGAAGATCCGGGAGAGCAGGATTTTTCAAAAGTAGGAGATTCTATCTCATAACCGGTAGCTAAGGATTTTATCTTCAGTTTGCAACAGACAGTTTCTCCTATTTCTCCTTCATAACGAACTTTAGACTTAACCTTATAGTGGAATATCTTTGTAACCATAATTAGATTATTTTAAATATTTTTAGTTTACAGTGTAAACTACCAATTCGACAAATTGATAAATTTTTTGTTTTACAATTATTTTACAATTTATGGAGAAATATCTATCCAAAAAGAAAATTGTATGGGTTTTGGATTGCCCGGCATGCGAGAAGTATGTCATGTCTCAAAGTTTGGATATAGCACTTTCTTCTCTGATGAACCATTTGTATTTGGAGCATAGAGATCTCTATGACAAGATTATTTCAAAATACAGGCAAAATATAGAAGAATTTTTCGAAATGTGAACTACCATCGGTCATAGACCGATGGCTTCGTGAGGAGTTTGGTTGCCAAAGTAGGCAACCCTTATCCTCACAGGCGGGTTCACGCCGCCACTACCCCCTATCCTTACGGACTCGGGGGCTACTTTTTTCAGGATATTCAAAGCACCATTAACGTCGGCATTTAAAACAACACCACACTTTTGGCAAACATACAGACCTCTATGTTTTCTGTTGTTTCTGTTAATGTCTCCGCAGACCGAACAGGTTTGGGAAGTATAGGCTTCGTCAACTTCTATGTAGTTTATCCCGTAATACTCACATTTCGTCCTAAGCTTCTGTTTGAACAAGCCATAAGGAATGTATTGGAAGTTCTGGTTGTTTTTTCTACCTATGTTCATTCCGTTTTTGATTTCTTTCAGTTCTCCGATTACGATATTACCAATTCTCTTGCTCAGGCAGTATTTTATTATACAGTTCACAGCTTGATTCATGAAGTTGGTGATTATATTTTTACGCTTTCTCAACAACCAAGCCAGCTTTTTGCCTATCTTTATCCCTTGCTTGCTATATACTGATTGCAATTTTGCTTTTTCCTTATTCCACCAGCGGTTGAAAGATTTCAAACCCCTCCCTTCAATTATGAAGGGAGTCCCGCTGGTGGAAACACAAGTTGCAAAGTTGTCTAATCCTATGTCTATCGCTAAATACTTGTTACTATCCAAATCTGCCTTTTCTGGTTTGACTTTATAAGCATATTCAATCTCAAACCACAATCCCTTACAGCGGGGTAAAATTCTTACTTCCTTAATCTCTTTGCCGATAACTGTCTTGGGAAGCTTGAATTCCAAAAATCTCACACCAAACTCTTTGGCAAAGTTTTTGCCGAGAGATATTCTAATCTTATTATCAATAATCTTAAACATATCCTTCGGAAAAATGCAGACAAAATAGCCGTCTTTCGGAAGGTATTTTGGCATTGATACCGGACGGTTGTAATTTCCTTTTCTTCTCTCATTAAGAACATGGAAGAAAGAACGCATGTTTCTATCCACCACCATCATTGTTTGCTGAGCTACCTGCGAAGGAAGTAATTGATAATTCTCGTTGTGCTTGACCAAATGGTAAGCTTGTTCATAGCGAAGATATTTTCCGTTGTTGAAGTAATACTGCCTTAAAGTATACAGAGTAAAGTTGTAAAGATTCTTGGAAAGTCGGGTGAGTATCTTAAGGATTTTGTAAATCTTCTTATCTCCTCGAATATGGTTCTTTTGAGTCAGATACATTCTATTATTTTTTTATAGCGAAAAATATTTATAATTTTCGAAATATATTTATGAAAAAAATCTCTGTTGGTGAGATTATTAGGTATCTGTACTACCTCGATTACGAATTAGGAAGAAAAAAGCCTTCGGAAAAGGCGCTTAGAGACGGAATATGGTATCACCAAAGGCTGGGATTTAACCAGCCCGAAATATTCCAGAAATATTTTGAGTATTGGAGCGGAAAAAACAAAGAATGGTGGTTGGTTAGGGGAGCCCCCG
>Ga0190363_1000221_pt1 | contig 32724 bp, 39 predicted proteins | sample 48721867_MG_FD_161272 | JGI IMG/M metagenome (GOLD analysis project Ga0190363, IMG submission 161272) | Hydrothermal vent microbial mat bacterial communities from Southern Trench, Guaymas Basin, Mexico - 4872-18-6-7_MG | ecosystem: Environmental > Aquatic > Marine > Hydrothermal vents >... | reverse complement strand
GTTATTTAATGCATGTAATGAATGTTGCAACACCAGCTGATCTTCCAGTACCATTAGGTGGTGCTGGCTTAGCATTTGTAACAATACCTACTGCAGTAACTCTCCTCCCAGGCGCTCCCCTCACTACAGCGATATTCGGTACGATATTCTTCATAATCCTATGGCTTGCCGGATATACATCATTAATATCAATAATAGAACCAACGTATAAAGCCTTAAATGATAAGTTCGGTATACCGAGAAAGAAGGGTGTAACAGCTGTTTCGTTGCTAGCCTTCTTAATAAGCCTAATATATGCTATCCGGCCAGATCTAATAGATCCTGTAGACTTCATGGTTGGGAGTACTAACGCTGTATGGATCGTACTACTTGAAGCAATTATAGCTGGCTACTTCTTCAGTCTGAAGGTGTTCAGAGACCACGTTAATCCCGATGCTGAATGGAAGCTCGGCCCATGGTTTGATGTTCTCATAAAGTTCGTGACACCAATAGTATTACTGGTAGTATTGGGTTGGGGACTTGCCACTACCGTCCACGTATCACCTGTATCGATACTTACAGTCATAATAATAATTATAGTAGCGACAGCAATATCAGGTCTTAAGTGGAAGGAGGAGAAGGTGATGTAACATGCCTGGATTAAGTGCTGAAGCAATCGGTATGTTAATCTTAGGCATCATACTATTCTATGTGTTCGGGCTAGGATTAGGCATTTTTAGAGCTTGGAGGGCTTCTAAAGCTAAGAGGGAGTCATAGTAGATGGTAAGTAAAGCAAATTCTTTTTATTTAAACATTCATAACTTTTAAAACCCATGGTTTGCCATAAACACATGTTACTAAACATCATATTATTAAAGCCTCCTCTCATAATAGGGACTCCCACCTTACCCAAGGAACTTGTGCGTTGAACAATACTTCACTTAAAGCAAGGGTGTGATATATTTGTTAACAAGTATGTTCAGGCAAGCGTGAGTAAAGAAGGAAACTTCTTAGAAGTAAAAACTGTTGCTGTGGAATGGTGTTTATAGAGTTATGTAGAGATTACTGTATGTTTAAGCTTAAGCAACAGAAGTAGTTCATAGTGAGGTGTAAGATAAAAGCCGCCTATAATGATTTGAAGAAAGTTATGTAGGTCCTCTTGAACCTTTAATCTTCTATTACCTTTCAATAGTGGATGTACTGCATAGTATGATGAAGTACCTATTATTGTGTAGTTAAGATAGCTCCCTTAGTTGCCTGCATTACTTGTCTTGCGTATCTTACTAAGTATCCCTTCATTGCCTTACTTGGCGGTTTCCATTCTTGTCTTCTCTTCTTGAGCTCTTCGATGGGTACTAGTAATTCTATTTTTCTGTTCGGTATATCTATGAGTATTTCGTCGCCATTTCTTACTAGTGCTATGGGTCCTCCATCAGCCGCTTCAGGCGTTACGTGACCTATACATAGCCCCCTAGTTGCTCCTGAGAATCTACCATCAGTTACTAGTGCTACCTTCTCTATTAACCCCATACCAGCTATAACTGCTGTTATTGATAACATCTCCCTCATTCCAGGACCTCCCTTAGGTCCCTCATACCTAACGATAACTACCTCACCCTCCCTAATTTCATCACTAAGGACCGCCTTAACAGCTTCCTCCTCACTATTAAAGACCTTGGCGACACCTCTAAACACTCTTAGATGTTCAGGCACACCAGCAATCTTAAGTACGGCACCTTCAGGCGCCAGTGAGCCCTTTAGTACAGCTATACTACCCTCACTTCTTACAGGTCTTGATAATGGTCTAATAATGTTATAGTCAAGAACTTTAACACCTTTAAGGTTCTCCTTAAGAGTTCTACCCGTAACTGTCATAACGTCTAAGTGGAGAAGAGGTTCAAGCTCCTTCATTAGCGCTGGAACACCACCAGCTCTCCTTAAATCCTCCATTGTGTGGGAACCATTAGGTACTAAGGTACATAGTTGTGGTACTTTACGGCTTAACTTATCGAAGATATCTAAGTCTAGTTTTATATCTAACTCATGAGCTATTGCTGGTAGGTGTAGTAGTGTATTTGTAGAGCCACCTAAAGCTAGGTCAACAATTATTGCATTCTCAAACGCCTCATAAGTCATTATTTTTGATGGTGTTAAATTCTCATTAATGAGTCTAATAATGGCTTTACCTGCCTCCCTAGCTATAGCTAATTTCGCTGAATCTACTGCGTGAATGCATGCAGTACCTGGTAAAGACATACCTAAAGCCTCAGTTAGGCATGCCATAGTATTAGCTGTGAACATGCCATTACATGAACCTGGACCAGGACACGCTGATTTCTCAATCTCCGTAAGCTCTTCAAATGTTATGAGACCTCTCTTATAAGCTCCAACAGCTTCAAATACATCAGCAACACCGACTCTCCTTCCCTTGAACCATCCGGAGTACATAGGACCTCCAGTAACCATTATTGCTGGTATGTCAAGCCTGGCTGCAGCCATTAACATTCCTGGAACTATCTTATCGCAGCTAGCTATGAGCGCCATACCATCAAACTTGTGAGCGTTAACGACAAGCTCTATTGAATCAGCTATTAAATCTCTCGATGGTAGCGAATATTTCATGCCGTCATGACCCATGGCGATACCATCGCATATAGCTATAGTGTTAACCTCGAAAGGAACACCACCAGCCTCTCTTACACCCTGCTTTACAGCTTCAGCTATTTCCCTTAGATGCTTATGCCCAGGAACGATTTCCGAGTAACTATTCATTACAGCAATAAGAGGCTTATCAAAGTCATCATCACCCAAACCTACAGCCCTTAAGAGAGCCCTATGCGGTGCCCTCTCAATACCCTTTTTAATGATATCACTCCTCATAATGAACCCCTATATAAACTTAATAGCCTCCTAAATAGTACCTCATAATAAGAATATAAGTAATAGCTTTCCTAACTGACTTAAGCATTAATGATTAAGGTTAAGAGACCGCGTGTAGACTTTAGCTTAGGTGAAGTAACTAGCTATCGCTGATATGTGATGAAGATTGGTCAAGCTGATTTTCTATGACATTAATGTATGTAATCAGTCATAAAGTATTTATAAAAATGTGCATTTGCACAAAATATATTATTGCTGGTTTACTTAATGTTTAGGCGTTGAGTATGGGTTACGGATATGGTCGTGGTAGGGGTCGTGGATATGGTCGTAGAGGTAGGTGGGGTTGGAAGTCAGCTAGTGGTGTTCAGCCATTACCTCAATTACCACCACCACCTCCTGGTGTGTTACGGGTTGTAGCTGCTGTTGATTCTAATCAAGGTTTAGAGTCACCGATATCTACTAGGTTTGCTAGAGCTCCATTCTTAGCAATTATTGATATAGCTGGGGGACGTGTAGTGAATCTAAACATCATACCTAACACCTACGCTAGCGGAGCTCATGGTGTTGGTGTTGCTATAGCTCAGTGGATACTAACGATAAGGGCTTCAGTGACTATAGGACCTCCTCTAGGGCCTAACGCCTCAATGGTTCTTCAGCAGGCCGGCATAAGGATGATTTCCGCACAACCAGGTACACCTTTAAGGACAGCTTTACGTACCGCTGGTCTTGCCATGGTGTAAAGTACGTGGAGGTAGTTGTAGCTAGCGGTAAAGGCGGAACCGGTAAAACATTTATAGCTTCCAATCTACTTTACTATCTCTCAGCAATCATGTCTAAAAAATGCGTTGGCGTGGACGCTGATGTTGAAGCACCTGACTTAGCCTTAGCCCTTGGTGGTTACAATAAAGTGGAGTATGAGGTTAAGTCGCATGCTGCTAGCAGACCAGTAATAAATGTATCTAAGTGCATTCGCTGTGGTTTATGTATTAAGGTATGTAGATCTAACGCCATATCATTAGTTGATAATGTACCAAGAGTAGACATTGAAGAATGTGAGGGATGCGGTGTTTGCGCTGCTGCGTGTCCTGTAGGAGCTATAGATATGGTTAGTTACAGTATAGGTAAGATAATAGCTGGTACCGTTAAGTATGATGTAAGAGTCGTTAGTGGCGAGTTGAATGTTGGTATGAGTAATAGTGGTAGATTAGTTTATGAACTTAAATCAACAGCCAAAAAGCTCTATAGTAATTACTCGGAACTATTCATAGTTGATGCGGCTGCAGGTGTAGGTTGCCCCGTAATATCAAGTATTGTTGGTGCTGATTTATTAATTATAGTTATGGAACCAACACCTCAATCCATTCAAGGCGCTTTGAGATTAAAGCATGTAGCTGAAACCTTGCATGTTAAGTATGTCACCTTAGTAAATAAGTATGACTTAAATTCCAATATACCAAACTCTTTAAGAAGGGATCTCAATATTATAGGTGAAATACCTTTTGATAATATAGTTTTCAAGAGTTACGCTAGTATGACTCCACTCTTGCAATATAGACCTAATAGCAATATATCTAAGAAGTTAATGTATATCTTCAATGTATTGTATAAAGAATTTATGGGTTGAACATGATGAGGATACTCATTACTGGAGGTAAAGGCGGGACCGGCAAAACATTCGTAGCAAGTAACTTAGCTTACCTAGCGTCATTAAAGGGGTTATCAACACTCTTAGTCGATGCTGATATAAGCAATCCAAGTACATGGATAACTCTTGGTGCACCAAAACCTAAACCCATAAGCACAATATATAGTTTTAGACCCATAATTGATAAAAACAAATGTAATTTGTGCGGTAGATGCGTAGAAGCTTGTCCCGCACACTCATTAGTACTCATTCCTAACAAAGAACTATTATTTATAGATACACTTTGCGAAGGATGCTCCTTATGTATGTATACATGTCCTTTTAAAGCAATAAGAGAGGGAAGTAATGTTGCTGGTTGGATTTTAAGAACGCAATTAAAGTCGTTACTAATAGTTATTGGTGAATTAAGACCAGGTGAAAGACGTGAGGACACAGTCATTACGGAGCTTCTAAAGCAATGTGAAAAACTAGAAGTAAATAATAAGATTAAACTCACCTTCATTGACGCACCAGCCGGTGCTGGTGCCCTAATAAAGAAGCTTATCAAGTTCAGTCATAAGTACCTATGTGTAGTTGAACCTACGCCTCTATCATTAAATGATTTCATGAGGTTAACTAAAGTAATTGAGCTTGATAAAACTACGGTTGTTCTGAATAAGACTGGTATGTCACCCGTAATAGAGAATAAATTCCGATCGATCCTTAAGGAGTTAAGGGTGAAGTGGGTTGAAATTCCGTTTTTAAGGGATATAGCATTCTCTTACCTAAACTCTATACCACTTCCTGACTCACCTATATGGCTAAGGTTGAGCAGTAAGTTCTTGGAAATTCTAGAAATGATTTTATAGGTATCTCTGAAAAGATAATTAATGTCAGAGATTTTAATTATGCCCTAATATCTTACTTGATGTACGAGAGAACCATTAATTATGGTGTTGCACTATTAGTACTACTTGCATTCGTAGGTACTACAGCTTTCAGGGTTAGTGTACCAGCTATTGCCTTCTATGCGAGGGAGGTTTTAAGTGCATCAGCTTTTAGTGTAGGATTACTAACCTCGATGTTCTTTGCTGCTAGAGCCGTAGCGTCCATATTAGCAGGTTTTTTATTAGGTAAGGCTGGAAAGTTTCTCCTAAGCTTAATAATCACAACATCTTTCGTAATTAATGGGTTCATAGTACTACTATATGGTCTTGTAGAGAGCGTTGCGTGGCTATTAGCGGTTAGGTTATGTCAGGGATTCCTGAATGGTATAGCATGGGTCCTAGTTCAATACGTCCTAGGCATGTCAGTAAGTGAAAACATTAGGGGTAGGGTATACGCTGTATACTTTGCTCTAGGTTCGTTGGGTAGTGTCTTAGGTAATTTTATTTACTCATTAATTTCCAAACAGGAACTGACGTTATCACTAATTGTTTCTTCAACTATGTACATATTGTCAGGTATCATAGCTCTTGTAGCTATGAGAACTTTAAGTATTAAGTTGGAGATTAAGAGAACACCTAGTAATTTAAGTTTTAAGGGTGTGGAACGTGCTAGTACGTATGGATTCATGACATCAGCGATATTATTACTGCTAATAGTTCTAGGGATAAGTGCGTTCTCCTCTATAGTTAGGGGGGATTTAATTTACATATATCTAAGTGAGAGCTTGAGTCTAAGTAAGTCTTATGTAGCTGAATTAGTCGGTATTGCTAGTCTAGGCTCATTAATAGGTGCTTACTTAATTAGTTGGCTCTCTGATAAGTATGGTAATGTATTAGCACTTAGAGTATCATCGCTTCTAGGTGCCTTAGGTTCAATTCTTCTAAGCGTAAGATTAGGGGGAGTAGCAATTACGGGGCTATTACTGTTTTACATAGCATCTTCGAGTGTGATACCCGTGAGTAGGAGAGCAGCTATTACTGAATTCAAGTTAGGTGGTTTAATATTAGGTGTAGTTAATGCGGTAGGGAACTTAGGTAATGTAGCTGGTTCAGCAATCGCAGGCTACCTATATGATTTATTAGATGTGCATTCTACAGAATCACCATTCCATGGCATGGCTACATTACCGTTAATAGCGTTTGTCGCCTCTATATTGCTAAAGGAAAGACGTGAATCAACATATTAATCTACCACCGTTAATCCCTAGTACCTGGCCTGTATGAATCTTGATTTAGGGGTCGCTAGAAGAAGAGCTTCTGCTACGTCCTCGGGCCCACCTATGTCCTTTAATGGATACATTTCAGCTACACGTTTACGCTTTTTAAGCGTGTCCAATATGTTCTTAACCATGTCCGTCTCAATAACACTAAACCTACGGAACTAGCACCTAGGGTTAATTCCGTAGCTAACCTTCTCGTAAGCCTTATAACATCTGCTTTAGCAGCACAATAAGCTACCGATGTTATTGAATGACCTGTTTGCCCAGTTAAACTAGCTATGTTTGCTGTACTCGTCCATGGTGTCTTCTTAAGTAATGGTAAGAAGTACTTAGCGACTAAGAATGTACCTGTTAAATTAACCTTAACCTTAATACGTACTCTCACTCATCAAGACTTAACTTATCAATACTCTTCATTGATGGCACACCTGCATTATTAATTAAGACATTAAGATAGAGGATTTCACTTGAAATTAATTTATAGCATTTTCTTACACTTGACTTGACACTTACATTTTTAAGCATCTTTAAGGTTTCATTAGCTGCATCTAACCTATTTAAGTATGTAAATACTACATAGTAACCCTCATTACTAAACTTAAAAGCAATAGCTCTACCTATACCTCTACTACCGTCTACAACAAGTACATAACCTTTAACCATAGTTATCCCCAATACTATAATCTCAACAAGATATTAAACAACTCATGGAAAGCTAGTGTTATAGAGAAAAATAGATGACTAATTAAGTATGGAGGAGTTAATGTTTAAGGCTTGATTATGGGAAACTCCTTAACTCTTTCTTTAATAGGCTTATACTCAATATCGAATCCGAAGTGTCTTGGACCTAATATTTCTAAACCTTTAGGTGTTCTAAATTGCTCATGTCCTTTCAATCCCACAACGGATACCTTAGTACCCTCCTTCAAGACCGTATTTGTTATCGGTTCACCAGTCTTTGCATCTATAACTACTATTATATCAGGACTCGTAGCTATTACCTTATCATTGAACCACATAATGTGATTTTCATTCTTGAACCATATCTTTGCCATATGACCTTTAAACTCGTCCGTTTCATCAATATACGTTGTACCCCACATGTACCCCTCTCTATCCTCTCACTCCTTCTTCCTTACTATACCTCTGAATAATATCCATCCATCAACCTTCTTAGCTACAGCTATTGCAGGGTCTTCACCTTTTTCATGAGCCTCTCTTATGGTCTTACCTATTTCATAGCTTTCACTTAGAGTACTCGCTATTATTACCCTCTTTAGCTCGCTCCCTCTCATTACTAAGCTTGCGCCAGCAACAAGGCCGAAGGACGCAACACTTATTTGCTTACCTATTCTCCCAACCATCGGGTAGTTTATAGCTTTAACTATGATGGTCTTATTGCCATACTCATCAACGTAAGCGGCTGGATAGGGAGGTATGTTGTATATATGTGTTGTTAGTTGATTTAACTCAGGAATAGCTCTCCCTGCAAAGTCTCCGTTAACAATAATCTTACCTAGGGATAAGGCTGCATCAATGGGTCCAGGAGTGTTTTCGCCATCAATCTCTACGGGAACTATAACGTCTATCTCGACACCTAAGTACTTTTCCAGCTCTAGGACAGCTAGCGAAAGTATCTTTTCAGCCAAACCTATCTTCTTAGTTAAACCTAGCTCTCTCATCTTCTTAAGAACTTCAGGCGTTTTAGGAGCAATTGACCCCATTAGATACGTAGTATAAGTCCAAGCATCATCTCTTACTTTATTAACATCATGTATAATTATTTCTCCGTATTTTCAAGATCCTCTAGCAACAGTTTTAAGCCAGCCTCCGAAGGGCCTCCACCACCAGTCCCCAAGAATGTACAACCACGAACAAAGTCTTCAAAATCGGTTTTAGATCTTAGAATTAGATCAACCATACCTTGTAAAACCCCTTACTACATTTTAAAGCCAAGTACATAAGTCTTTCATAATCAACCCTAATGTTATTTCTAAAACAATAGTTTAAAGAGCGGTATTACCTAGTTCTAGGGACCGTAGGAATGCTTAGTAGCATATTAGGTATAAGTGAGGCGCTGATTGCGGCTATAGCCTTCTCCACAGCTTCATTATTTATTAAGGTTAGTCTTAGGGATTTAAGGAATCCATTCTTAATTAACGGTATTAGAGCCTTAAGTGCGTCATTCATTTACCTAATTACATTCTTATATCTTGGATTTGAATGTCCATCACTTTATGCATTATTGTTAATCATAACCTCGTCTTTAATAGGTCCGGGGTTAGGTGATATATTGTTTATACTTAGTGTTGATAGACTTGGTGCTGGTTTTGCTACGTTACTTTCCTATCAGTACATACTCATATCTCAAATACTCAATGCCGTAATTCTCCGTGATATGAGGGGATTTCAAGCAATATACTTAACACCTATAGCTTTACTAGGTCTTTACATATTAGTTAGTGATAAGAAATTGACATTTGATCGTAGAGGTATTATGTTGGCTTATAATGCAGCAATAGCTTGGTCTATAAGTACTATAATGATATCATATTTAGTCAACTTCATGGGTGAAAGCCCTATTACAGTTGCTGGTTTAAGAGTGTTCTTTCTAACGCCCTTACTTCTAGGTTTAGGTGTTAATGAAGTGGTTAAGGTAACTAGAAGAGCCTTAACTGTACTTGTTATTTCAGGTTTTACATCATACTTCGTGGGGTTTGTGACGTTTACTCTAGCACTTAAGGAGCTAGGTGTTATGGTTCCATCATTAATAACCGCACTCACGCCAATGTTATCTCAGATAATGTCTGTTAAGCTACTTAAGGAAAGGATTACAGGAAGAGGTGTTATAGGATCCGCACTCATAATACTCTCATTGATATTTGCCATAATCCTAACTTCATAAAAATCGTCACCCTCTTCCTTAATGTCCTTAAATAACCTTTAGTATGCCTACCATGAGTAAAATTATGGCAATTATTATTACTGTCGCTAACAGGAACGTAGCTATGATGAAGATTATAGGAAATAAGATCGCTAAGGCAATACCAGCTACTATACCTATTAGTAAGCTCTTTTTTACTATGATACCGTAAAGTAATCCTATGAGTAATCCTATGATTGCTAAGATAGCTAGTAACGACATATGTTACCCTAACCTTTCTTGTGCTGAAGTTTAAAATTATTACTTATCTAGGATGTGTAGTAATTGTATCAGTTAAGTAAACATATCTATTTTCCTATGAGTGCTTCTTTGACATAGCAAACTTAACGCATCCTTATAAATGTTTATTTCATAGGGTACTTGGGGTATTAACATGACTTATCAGGGTATCTCGACACCTCTAGCTGTAGTGATTACAGCTATAATCGTTGCTGCAGTTGTTGCAGGTATAGTATATGCTATTGTACCCAGAGGTGTAGTTACATCTACTGTGACTATAACGTCCACTATAACTGAGACAACAACAGTATTTGCTGGAGCTACAGGTACTGTCACAACTACCGTAACAGAGGCTGTAACTATGACTAAAATCGTTACTATAACTGCGACACCTCCCACTAAAAAGTTCAAAGTAGCTATATTGTTTGATGTTGGTGGTAGAGGTGATCTAAGCTTTAATGATATGGCATGGTTAGGAGCTGAGAGAGCAGCTAAGGAACTAGGTGTTGAGGTTACATACCTGACACCTAAGTCATTAGCTGACATGAAACCTCTACTTGAGAAGTTAGCGAGTTCTAAAGAATACGACTTACTAGTACTTGTTGGGTTCTTATGGACCACCCCACTTAATGAGACGGCTGATAAATTCCCTGAACAGAAGTTTGCATTAATAGATGCTACAACGGGTGTTGTGAGACCTAATGAAGTTGACATACTATTCAGGGAGCAAGAGTGTGCTTCATTAATAGGTATAATAGCTTCAGGTATGGCCTACGCCCTTGGAGGTGATACAGTGGCTGCTTTAGCTGGTATGGACATACCTCCACTATGGAAATTCCACATAGGCTACCTCTTTGGCGTTAAGTATTTTGAGAAGATGGCTGGTAAGAAGGTTAACTTCCTCTGGGTATATACAGGAACGTTCACAGACCCAGCTATAGGTAAGCAATACACTATGCAGTTACTAGAAAGAGGTGCGAAGGTAGTTTATGGCTTAGCTGGAGCCACACATCTGGGTGCGTTTGAGGCTGTAAAGGAATGGCATAAGGAAAGAGGCGAACTCGTCTTCGCCATAGGTCAGGATGCTTCACAGGAGTGGATTGATCCTTACCATATACCACTAAGTGGTGCTAAGAGGGTTGATGTCGCTGTATATACCGCCATCAAGATGGTCGTCACGGGTACGTGGAAGGGCGGCATAATAACGCTCGGACTTAAGGAAGGCGGTGTAGGTATTTGGGATCTAGATGGTATTAGATGGTTTGCTGAGCAAGCAGCTAATGCTGGTAGATTATCTAAGGACTTAACACCTGATAAAGTTGTCGAGATAGCTGATGAGTTAAGGAAGAAATACATTAAGGATTACGTATGGGAGCTCGTTAATAAGCTTAAGGAGAAGATATTAAAAGGTGAGATTGTATTTAAGACTCCAACAACACATGATGAGTACTTAGCAATAATAAAGGAGTTAGAGAAAGGAAATCTTGATGCTACATTAGCTAAAGGTAGTGTAGAGTAATTTAACGTAAAAGTACTAAGACTTTTTCTCTTCTACTTCATTTATAGCTAGGTAACTTAATAGGTGCAATTCATGAGCGAACTAGCTGTAGAGATGAGAAATGTGTGGAAGGTCTACCCTGATGGTACAATAGCTTTACGTGGAGTCGACTTTAGTGTTAGAATGGGAGAAATTCACGGATTACTTGGAGAGAATGGTGCTGGTAAGACAACATTAATGAGGATTCTATATGGTGAGATAAGACCTAGTAGGGGTGAAATAAGAGTTTTTGGTAAGAAGGTTAGCTTTAGAGGACCTTGGGATGCAGTCAAGAATGGTATTGGTATGGTTTATCAGCACTTCTCATTAATACCCTCATTTACTGTCTTGGAGAACCTGTATCTCTCACTTACAAGCATAAAGAAGGGTATCTCAATAGATTACGTAAGAAAATTAGCTAATGAAATAATGAGTAAAGTAGGTTTTGAAGTACCTTTAGATGCTAAGGTTGAGGATCTAGCTATAGGTGTTCAACAAAGAGTTGAAATACTCAAAACATTAATGAGAAATGCTAAGATACTTATCCTTGATGAACCAACATCTGTTCTAACACCTATTGAGGTTGAGGAATTATTTAAAACATTAACCAGATTGAAAGGATTAGGTATAACAATAATATTTATCTCACATAAGCTTAAGGAGGTTAAGAGGATAACTGATAGAGTAACGGTGTTAAGAAAGGGTAGAGTTGTAGGTGTAGTTGATACTAGGGAAGTCGATGAGGCTAACCTTGCTAAAATGATGGTTGGTCGTGAGATATTTCTAAGACTTAAGAAAACCCCTATAAGTCCTAAGGAGCCTATATTAGTTATTGAGGATTTATGGGTTAAAGATGATAGAGGCTTAGATGCAGTAAGAGGTATAAGTTTAACTTTGAAGAAAGGTGAAATTTTAGGTATTGCAGGAATACAGGGCAATGGTCAAAGAGAACTTGCTGAAGCAATAGCCGGCTTAAGACCTGTCATTAGAGGGAGGATCCTACTAGAGAATGTGGATATAACTAACTTACCACCATATTTAAGGTACCGTAAAGGTCTATCCTACATCCCAGATTCTAGAAGCATTGGTTTAATTTTAGACTTAAATGTAATTAGTAATTCCATATTAACTAAATTAAGGGATTTTGTAGGTAAAGGTGCTACTATACTCTGGAGTAAGGCTAGAGAGTTTACAGGTAATTTAACCCGTAGATTTAATGTTGTGGTTGAATCATTAAACACACCTGTCAAGTATCTTAGTGGTGGTAACCAGCAGAAATTAATGGTTGGTCGCGAGGTCGCAGTATTACCTAAGGTAATAATTGCATCAGAACCTACTCACGGGCTTGACGTTAGCGCCACGGAATACATTAGATCATTACTTATTAGGCTTAGAGAAATGGGTGTTGCAATATTGTTAATATCTTCAGACTTAGATGAAGTATTACAGCTTAGTGATAGAATTGCTGTAATTTATGAAGGCAAAATCATGGCTATAGGTAGACCTCAGGACTTCACCTTAGAGAAGTTAGGTCTCTTAATGGGTGGTGTTAAGGTTGAATAAATTAAGTTCATTATTAAGGAGTTGGAGATTAAATGAGTATGTAGTAATTGCTATTGAAGTATGTGGATCGATAGCGTTAGGTATAGGGATTGCCACTCTACTCCTACATACTCTTGGGTTTGACCCGGGTAAGGGTATAACCCTACTCCTTGGTGGGGGATTCACTGATCCTGATTACCTACTTAGTAGAGCAACATTCATAATGATGACAGGTCTAGCATTCTCAATACCGTTAATGGCTGGTTTATTCAACATTGGTGGTGAAGGACAAATGTACTTAGGTGGTCTAGTATCATTGCTAACAGCCGTATACACTGGCAACTTGTTCTTAGCTCTAATAGCAGGAGGTATTGCTGGCTTAGCTCTGGGCCTTTTAATTGCTGTCCTAAGGGTTTATAGGGGTGTTAATGAAGTTATTTCTTCCATAATGCTTAATTGGATGCTGTACTATCTAACCATATATTTAATAACAAACACTTTTTACGATCCATTAGCGCCACACGAATCCATAAAAGTACCTCAAAGTGCTAAACTAGGACTCATAAGTATTGGTGACTTCAAACTACACATAATATTTCCTATATCATTAATCTTCATACTACTGGCTTACTTCGTACTTTATCACACTAAGATAGGCTTTGAAATTAGAGCTTCAGGCTTAGCACCTAAAGCAGCCAAATACGCTGGTTTAAATCCTGAAAAAGCTATGATTTATGCCATGTGTTTAGGAGGGTTCTTCGGGGGTATTGCTGGTTCTCTTAATGTGTTAGGCTTCACCTACTACATAGATACTTTATTAACGACCATGTATGGTATGGGATTTGATGGTATAGGTGTAGCATTGATGGGTAGAAGGCACCCTATAGGTATAGTGTTCTCATCGATATTCTTCTCAATGCTAATAATTGGTGGTCAATCAATGCAAATGATACTTAACGCACCTAAGGAAGTAGCTGACGCATTAAGTGGTATAATAATTATGGCTCTAGCGCTACCGTATGCCTACAGAATGGCATTAAGTTATTTGAGAGCTAGGAGGGTGATAGCTCATGGAGGTGGTTGAAAGCCTTATCGATTTAGTATTTCTAGCTTTTACATCAATGGTGCCTTTACTACTAGGTGCTGTAGGAGAGATAATTAATGAGAGATCTGGAGTTGTTAATATAGGTATTGAAGGTATATTCCTACTGTCAGCACTAACCTCTACGATTGTTAATTACTTTACTAATAACTTAGGATTAGCATTACTCACGGGTGTTGTTACGGGTATGGCTGTAGGCTTCCTTCATGGATTAATAAGTACTTACCTAAGAGGAGATCAAATAGTTGCTGGTGTTGGTCTTAACGTATTTGCCTATGGAATGAGTGTTATAGCATTAATAACCATTTGGGGAACCTTCGGTAATTCACCCTCAGTATCAACCATACCTAAGCTTAAAGTATTCGGACATACGGTATCCCCGTTGGTACCAACATCGATTGCTGTAGCGGTTATTGTATGGTATTTCCTCTATAAAACGGGTCTAGGATTGAGATTAAGAGCCTGTGGTGAGGATCCAAAGGCTGCTGAAGCTATGGGTGTAAATGTATTGAGGACTAGACTTTTAGCCACAATAATTGGTGCTTCCCTAACAGGTCTTGGTGGTTCCTACCTATCGATAGACTGGGTAGGACAGTTCACTAAGGAGATCTCAGCTGGTAGAGGCTTCATAGCATTAGCTAATGTAGCTTTTAGTAACTGGAACCCATTAACAGCAATACTTGGTGCTTTCATTTTTGGATTCTTTGATGCGTTAGCTATACACTTAAGTATAGTAAGCCTTCAACCAGCACTAGCTTATCTCTTTAAGATAATACCTTACTTAGGTACGTTAGCTGTTGTCTCAATATTCTTCAGAAGAACAAGAATTCCTCCGGCATTAGGTAAGCCATATATTAAAGAGTAAATACTTACGGAAGCTCTTAATGTTGGAGGTACATGAAGCTCCCAAAATATAGAGCTTGTATGAAGTTTAGTGCTACATTTGCTAGTAGAGATCACACTATAATTGAGAAGTGCTATTATTTATGTTTATGGATGTCAGGAAAGTTAAGCTTACCTTCAACTAAGGATGAGTACTTATATGTAGCAAATAATGAGTAAAAAGTTATTGCCTTAGGAGTTGATATAGGCTTTAGACTGCTAGAGGTACTTTAGCTTCTTTACTTAACCTTAATAATGCATATGTTCCATAGATTAGCATTATCCACCCTATGATGAATAAGGTGACTGCGAGAGGAAGCGTTATTTTGAAGTATGGCGCTAATGCTGTAACTATGTAATCGTTATCAGCTATCTCATCAACAAGCTTTAAGCCATTGCCATTCTCAGAGAACCTCTACTACTGCTACCTAAGAACGTTGCACGCATTATAATATCTCTTTAAGTCTTGAATTGATAGAGGTTTCATAAGTAACCCCTAAGATGTTTGCGGAGTGAAATTTAAGCTTATTACTTTTAATGTACCCTTTGATATATCTGCATTCTTAATTACTTAGTTAATTAAATTTTATTTTATTCTACGTAGGTATGTTTTGAGGAGATATGATGTCCTTACAAACTCTGTCACCGGATTTAAGGGAAAAGTTAAAGAAAGCTGCTGAGGTTACTGTTAAGACGTGTTTCGGAGTTAAACCTGGCGAGAAATTCCTAGTAATAACAGATATAGAGACTGAAGTAATAGGTAGAGTCATTGCTGATGTTGGTTGGGAGGTTGGTGCCGAAACTATATATGTAGTTATGAAGCCTAGAACTAGACATGGTGAGGAACCTCCACAACCGATTGCTGAGATGTGGAAATATGTTGACGTCTTCGTTGCACCAACAAAGTACAGTTTAACTCATACACAAGCAAGAAAGAAAGCTACTGAATTAGGTGTTCGAGGAGCAACAATGCCGACAATAACCGTGGACATAATCATTGATGGCATGAGCGTTGACTATAATATAGTTAAGGACTATTGTAATAGAATGTTGAAGGCTCTTGAAGGAGCGAAGGAGATTAGAGTTACAACACCCTTAGGTACCGATATAACCTTTAGTGTTGAGGGTAGGAAGTTCTTAGCTGATACAGGAATACTGACCGAGAAAGGAGCCTTCGGTAACCTACCTGCTGGTGAGGTATTTGTAGCACCTCTTGAGGGTACAGCGAATGGCGTCATAGTATTTGATGGGGCAATAGCTGGGATAGGTAAGATTACTACACCCGTAAAGGTGACGGTGAAAGATGGATTTGCAGTAAAGTTTGAAGGTGGGGATGAAGCCAGGAAGCTTGAGGAAATACTTAAGTCTGTAGGGAAGAAGGAGGCATTCAATATCGCGGAATTCGGTATAGGTACAAATCCGGGTGCTAAGATTGTAGGTAACGTTCTAATGGATGAAAAGGTGTATAAGACAATTCACATAGCCTTAGGCGATAACAGCACTATAGGAGGTAAAGTTAAGGCAGGAATACATATTGACGGTATGATAACAAAACCTACAGTTTACGTCGACGGACGTACAATAATTAAGGATGGTGAAAGGCAAGTATAGTTATGGAGATAAATTCTAATGTTAATAACTAAAACTAAGTTTTTAAAGCTTAAAATCACCCTAATAACTCTTACGTATGAGTTATGATGAGCTCAAGACGGGATGATGAATGATTAAAACTCCCCGAGCTGATCTCTCACTTAAGAATTCTGAAGAATACCACATAGCCTGTGTGTGCTATCATTGTGGTCTTAGGTCTTAGAGCTTCATGGTCTGGTATGTACTCACGGAGCATAGTTTCATAGATGCGTATATCAGCGGCTACTCTCTTATTACTTAGCGCTTTAAGTAATTTAATTACTTGATTAGCTGTTGGCAAGAAAACTATTATTGGTGAAGTTGGTTTTAATGCCTTCCTGAGCGTATCTAACGCATTCCATGGATCAGGTATGTCTAGAAATGCTGCATCAAGATTAGACTCCTTTACGCCTTTACGTACATCACCGTGTCTAATAGTTACTCTACCTTCCAATCCTAACCTTTTTAGATTACTTATTGCTGCATCTATGAATTCCTTTCTAATTTCGTAAGCATATACATGTCCTTCATCACCAACTACCCTAGCTAATGTTATCGTTAAGAAACCTGTACCTACACCACCCTCTAATACTTTAGAACCTGTTGCTACATTACCTAGGATAAGCATTAAACCTAAGTCCTTAGGATAAATTACTTGAGTAACTCTTTTAAGACCTCTTTCAAAGTAATCGATAATTAATGGTCTCATAATTAAAGCTTTAGACCCTGTACTAAGTTTGGCCTCATCACCCCACCCCTTACCTATTATATTACTTAAGTTTAGTGAACCCTTATCGGAGTTAAAGTACTCATTCCTTCTAACCCTAACTACTCTATACCTTCTTTCATCGATATATATTAAAACATCATCACCCTCCTTAATGGTGGCTCGGCTCTGGTGCCTATCCTCACTGCTCAGCAATACCAGCCCTCCTCATCGCCAAGTAACTATAGTAATCAGGTTTTAAATAATTATAAGTAAAGTCTCTAACTTAAAGCAAAGTAGATTCACGAATGACACCTATTAGCATCGGGAAAATTACGACTTTGAGTGTGTCACATCGTTAAATACTCAATGATGTAGATGAAGGAGTACTTCAGAGTATAACTACAAATCTATGGAAAATGTTAAAGAGAGCTTGAGTATCAGGAGATATACTCTATGGCTAAGAAATTCTTATTCTCTTTATTGTCAGTCTCCTTAATATTCGTGGATAATCATTGAACTCATCCTCCTTCTCAATTCTACTTGACCATAACTCCCTCCTTAATAAATCCCTAATAGCTGTCCTTATGACTTCAGACCTGCTTGAGTACCTCCCTAATTTAACCAACTCATCTATACCTTCAAGATAAATCTCAGGTATTTTTACTGTTACTAACCTCATAATCTACACCACTATTTAACCTAAACTATGTAAGAAGCTTAAAAAATCTACAAGTCTCCAACTGGTGTCACCCACTCTCCTTCTAATGGTTGCCCGTGCATAGTATTTAAGTTATTTTCGAAACCAGAGGAACTCGCACGGGCTTCCCCTTCATCGGGTTCGGGGCTACATCCCCTTCGAGGGCGTTCGGGGTCTCTACAAAACCACGAGACTCCACATCTTGAGTGAACAGGTTTAATCCTTTGAGTGCTATATTCCATGAGGCAATAATATCTCTAGTAATGATATATCTGTTGGGTAGTTTAACCCACCTGTAGTTTATGAACTCTAGCTTTCCCCCTATAGGCGACGTCTTGGAGGTGTTTCTCGGGTCTACATAGGTTACTGAGAGTCCTTCAATTAATGCTTTGTAGTGGATGTATGACTGTATCCTTCGGTATGTCCATAGTGATAGCTTTTTGTTGAACCTCCTAGAGCCATTAGCTCTATTTCTAAGCTTGTTCAAGTCCTCTAAGACAATTAGAGCTTTATACTCTCTCGCTATCTCTACTATTCTCTTAGAGATGTAGTGGCATGAATCAGTAAGAATGTTTCTAGCTCTCCTACCATGCCTCTTAATAGTCTCTCTTATCCCCTTAACGAATCTCCACTTCCTAGAGTATCTCCTCTCTATCTTCTCAGCAATGACTCTACGAGCCAGAGCCCTATTCAAGCCGTTGAACAGTATGACACCCATAGAAACTAGTTCTCCACTCATATTGACAATAGTGTAGGTTACATTATTGAAGTTAATGTCAATTCCCATAATGTGTTCCGGTTTTCTTAATATTACATCTTTTTCGAAGGTGATGTAAATCCGTATCTTTCCATCCTTATAGCTTACAAGTATTTCCTTAGGTTTCCAATTGCTGTTAAAGTACTTGTCTAGATAGCCGTACCATTGCAGTCTCAGCTCAACCCACTCATTATTTAGAACAGCTATCCTCAACACCTTATTATTTAAATCCAGCTTGTAATCCTGGTAATCAAGTCTGGCTGTCAGCTTCCTTAGAACTGGTTTGCTCCCATTATTCTTTTTAGTAGCTTTAACTACTTCCCTAGCTCTACGCTCAATCTTATGGCAATGATGCGCCCTAAAACCCTGACTTCTTAATATCTTATAGAATCTGTGGTGTAGGCTCCATATATGGTCTACAACATACTGTGCCCAGTCACGGAAAGCCCTGAGGAACTGGAATAGCTTATTATGGTGGCTAGAGTCCGGGGTAACCGCCTTAACACGAGCGGTTACTTTAACCTTCGTTCTCTAGCCGCCAAGTAGTATCTAATACTAGAAAGTCATTTAAGTTTTTCTAGCTATTTATAGGTATGGTGGCTAGATATTAGCATTACGTATGTATTCGAGGCATCTGTAGTTAAGTACACGAGAGATAGAATAGTAATCTACCCACCTAAGGAGTATCAAGAAAAATTGAGAAAGTATTACGGAAAGAAAGTGAAGGTCATAGTAATCATAGAACCGGAATAAAGCTCCAAAAACTCATAAAGTTACTATAGTTTCCGAAAACACCAAAGCTCGAATAAGCGAATAATCTATTTTAGAGTTATTGGTGGTTCTAGGTGAGTAGTTATTTAAAAATTTAATTTCTTAGTTAGTGTTGAAGTAGTGGTGCTAGTTATGGGTGGAGGTAAGCCTAAGAAACCATTATCAGCACTTGATAAGCAGAGGAAGAAAGAGGCTAAGTTATTTAGAAAGCCTAGAGAAGAGAGAAAGGTATTACCTTCACTAATAGATGATTCACTGATTAGGAGGACTGAAAGAACAGTTAGAAACGCGGATTTGATTACACCCTCATCATTGGCGTCGGCATTAAACGTTAAGGTATCCGTTGCTAGGAAGTTGATAAAGATGTTAGCGGAGAAGGGTGTTATTAGTATTATAGATAAGAGTAGAGAACTGATTATAGCAGTACCAAGGAGTAAGAGTTCGTAGAACGTGTAAATAATTTACCCATTTACTTAGTGATCATGTATGCATCATTAAGTATTTTATCAGCTACTTCCTTAGGTAACTCAAGTATATCTATTACCTTAGCTGTATATGGAGGTTTCTTAACTATTGGTCCAACAACTATGTATTTATCAGGGACGTTATCGGCTTTACCTTTAAATACTCTAACCTTAACATACTTACCCTCACTTATCTTCACGTAAGCATACTTACCCTTCTTTAACCCCACACTAGACACCTACTTCAAATGATTAGTAAGGAATTTAAAAATCTAAGCTATGAGTTTTCAACATAAGGAAATTTTGATAAATTTTAATGCCTTAGTTGAGGAGAGAGTTTTGGCGTAGTGCATGCAGGATAAGGAGAATACATGGTTGAGGATAGTTGAGCGTATTAAGACTTGTGATTTATGCTCATTACATAAGTACCGAAGAAATCCAGTACCTGGTGAGGGTTCATTAAATGCTGAGATACTCTTCTTAGGTGAAGCTCCAGGTAGAAGAGAAGATGAGATGGGGAGACCATTTGTAGGTGCGGCAGGTCAGTTATTAAATAAGCTCTTAGAGAGTATCAACATGAAGAGAGCTGATGTCTTCATAACTAATGTAGTTAAGTGTAGACCCCCTAATAACAGAGATCCTAAGGATGAGGAAATTAAGGCATGCTCTATACATACAGACTCAATAATATCTCTAGTAAAACCCAAGGTAATAGTCACATTAGGTAATCATGCAGGTAAGTACATATTTGAATTTCTAGGTGGTAAGAAATGGTTAGGTGTTAGTAAGGTTAGAGGTAAAGTATACGAGATTAACTTAAGGCTCGGTTTTAAAGTTAAGGTAATACCTACATATCACCCAGCCGCAGCACTTTATAATCCTCAGTTGAGAGAGACATTAGAAAATAATTTTAGGCTCATAGTCAAGGCATTAAATGAGGTTAAGAGTGAAAGTAGGAGACTTACGTTGCTTGATTTCATTAAACAATAGGTGATTAATTGTGATTGTAGGAGGAAATGAAGGTAATGGTGCTAATGAAGTAAGTAGTAAGAAGGAAATTGTAGAATTCTTAAAGAGGAGAATTAGGGAATTAGAAAGAGAGTTAAATATATACAAGCAATTACTCATGGAGATAAGCGGTAAACATGTCCAAGAAGAAATGAGAGAAAGAGTACTAAGTCCCGATAACGTTAAAGTTATTGCTATAGGTAATGATATAGTAGCAAACATAGTTAAGCTTAGAGATAGTATTAGAATAATACTACGTGAGTCAATACCATCAAATAATACGCTACTAAATTCATTCCTAATTCAGCTACTTAAGGATAAGAAAGACTTAGGAGAACTAGGTGATTTTGAAGTTAAGGAAAGTAAGGGCTATGTCACTGAAATAGTAATTAGAGGTATTAATAGTAAATCATTAATGAAGGAGTTAGAGATAGCTCTTAGATATTTATGGAGGGAAATTCATAGAAAGTAACTTGACCTCAGCGTAACACTGATAAGGCATCAATAACCTTCTTGCCGGGTTCTCATCATTGGCATGATAAGTCTCGTATTAGTAAATTTAAGTTTTAATTACTTAGATGATTACCCTAACACTTAATAACTAATTAACTTTGATAAAGTATGTCTTCAGGGGGTAAAGTGGAGTTATCAATACTTGCTAAGACATTTGATAGAATTGAAAGAATAACTAGTAGGACTCAATTGACTTTAGCATTAGTTGATTTATTTAGGAAAACACCTAAGGAATTAATAGATAAGGTAGTGTACCTCATTCAAGGAAAATTATGGCCTGACTGGAAAGGTATGCCTGAGTTAGGTGTTGGTGAGAAATTACTTATTAAAGCTATAGCTAAAGCTGTTAGAGCACGTGAATTCGAGGTTGAAGCCCTATATAAAAAATTTGGTGATTTAGGTAAAGCTGCTGAGTACTTAAAGCAAAGATCAAGTGTTAGTGGAGTCGCAGGACTAGCTAAGTTCTTAGTTACACCTACTAAGCAAGTTAAGCTTACTGTTGAGAGAGTCTATAATACGTTAACTAAAGTAGCTTTAGCAACTGGTGAAGGTAGTAGAGACATTAAGATAAACTTAATAGCAGGACTCATAGCTGATGCAACACCTTTAGAGGCTAGATACTTAGTAAGATTCATTGAAGGAAGGTTAAGACTTGGTATAGGTGATGCAACAATAATGGATGCTCTAGCTATAGTATATGGGGGTTCTCAAGCTTATAGACAGATAATTGAGAGAGCATACAATATACGTGCTGACCTAGGTAATATAGCTAAGTTATTAGCTAGTGAAGGTATAAAGTCCATCGCTAAAATAAAGCCTGAAGTTGGCATACCTATCAGACCAATGCTAGCTGAGAGGCTAAGTAACCCCCACGAAATAATGAGTAAGGTCGGCGGTAAAGCATTAGTTGAGTATAAATATGATGGTGAGAGAGCTCAAATACATAAGAAGGGAGATAAGGTATGGATTTACTCAAGGAGACTTGAAAACATAACGCATCAATACCCCGATGTTGTTGAAATGGTACTAAATAATGTTGAGAGTGATGAAACAATTATCGAAGGTGAGATAGTAGCTATTGATCCAGATACCGGTGAAATGAAGCCATTCCAAGAACTCATGCATAGGAAGAGAAAGCATGACATACATGAAGCCATAAAAGATTATCCAGTAGCTGTCTACCTCTTCGACGTACTTTATAATGAAGGTGAAGATTTAACAACTAAACCCATAGTTGAGCGTAGAGAGGTTCTACGTAAGATAATTCATGAAACTGATACCTTCAGAATAGCTGAACACATAGCTACTGATGACCCTAATGAACTCGAGAAATTCTTCTTAAAAGCCATAGAAGACGGTGCTGAAGGCGTGATGGTTAAGGCCATACATAAGCAAGCAATATACCAAGCAGGTGCTAGAGGTTGGCTATGGATTAAGTATAAGAGAGACTATAAGAGTGAAATGACTGATACGGTAGATCTCGTCGTTGTTGGGGCCTTTGCTGGTAGGGGTAGAAGAGCTGGTAAGTACGGAGCATTACTGGTAGCAGCTTATGATCCTGATAATGATATGTTTAGAACGGTATGTAAGGTTGGTTCAGGTTTTACTGATGAGGATTTACTTAGACTTAACGAAATACTTAAACCTTACATAATACCACATAAACATCCTAGAGTTGACTCAATAATGAAGCCTGACGTATGGTTAACACCTGCAATAGTTGTTGAGATTATAGGAGCCGAGTTAACGTTATCGCCTATACATACATGTTGTAAAGATATGATAAAGAAAGGTGCTGGCATATCTATAAGGTTCCCAAGATTCATAAGATTTAGGGATGATAAAGGACCTGAAGATGCAACAACAGTTCATGAATTACTGGAAATGTACAAGAAACAATTAAGAAGGATTGAAGAGGAAGTCACATTAAGTCGTAGTAAAGTCTAATAACATTAGCTACATTATTAGCTCAAATTATTAATGCTTCAGCTCCAATAGCCTGCCCGGGTAAGTTTGTGTTAAATACCGCTATGACTACGTTATTACGCCCTCTTGCATGAGCTCTAATGATCTTTCCTCTATATTCATTACCGTATTTATCTCTAACAATTACTTTAGAACCTATTAAATTAGATACATTCTTAATGTTTGGTGAGAATACCTTAATCAATACTTGGTTAACGTATTGTGTATTAGACCCTCTCCTATATCCAAGAATGACACCAACACATTTTACTTCCTCCTTCGTTTTACTCATAATTACCCCCTCACTATTAGGATAACTCCCTTATAAAGTACTTGTTCAGACCTGCTAATAAAGATAGTCTCGTCCTTAAATTAAGATTAATAAAGGATGTAATTAAGTGTAGTTAGAGTGAAGTATAATGAAGTTTATCGCAGATAGCATGCTCGGTGATGTAGCGAGGTGGTTAAGAATGCTAGGTTATGATACGCTATATTCTAGGAGTATTAAAGATCATGAAATTTTAAGAATTGCTGAGAAAGATGATAGGGTAATTTTAACTAGGGACATAAGCTTAGTAAGGAGAGCTCGAAAGAGAGGCTTAAGAGCTATTTTAATAGACTCTACAGAGATAGTTGATGTACTTACTAAGATAAGCCTTAAGACAGGTATAGAAGTTAAGTTTAAGGAGAAGGAGACTAGATGTCCATACTGTAATACCCTCTTAATTATAATAACTAAGGCTGAAGCTTTATCATTTGTACCACCAAGTGTTGGAGCTAAGTACGATAAATTCTGGAAATGCCCTAGGTGTGGTAAGATTTACTGGCAAGGTAATCACTGGAGAACCATAAATGAAATTATTGAGAGAGTTAATGAAAATGTAATTAGTATTAAATCAACAAATCTACGGAGGGGTGTTAGAGGTGGGAGAGATCATAGATCCTAATGAATTATCTACTGCAGATGGCGTCTTTCTAGTTAAACTTGCCAGGAAAGCTATCGAGGCTTACTTAAGAAGGGGAGAGGTTACTAAGCCCCCACCTAATACCCCGGAAAAACTCTTTAGACTTGGTATGTCCTTTGTTACTATATTAGAGTATCCGAGTAATGAATTAAGAGGATGTATAGGGTATACTCAAGCATTTGAACCATTAATTAAGAACGTAATTAACGCAGCTATAGCAGCCGCAACACAAGATCCTAGATTCCCTCCGATGAGCATTGAAGAGCTAGGTAGAGTCATAATAGAGGTTTCAGTATTGTCTGAGCCTAAAGAAGTAAATAGGAAGGGTATCGAGCTAGTAAAGGAAGTAACTATGGGTAGGGATGGATTAATAGCTGATTACGGCATATATAAGGGGTTACTACTGCCTGAAGTTCCGATAGATTACTGTTGGGATGAGGAGACATTCCTATCTGAGACATGTCTAAAGGCAGGCTTAGAACCTGATTGTTGGTTAAGTAATAAGGTAAGAATATTTAAGTACTACACAAAGACATTCCGTGAATTAGAACCTAAGGGAAAAATTATCGAGAGAAATCTTAAAGAGGAATATAGAAGGAAGTGTAGAACATAGCTTAGGGCTTAGGCTTTATTTGCTGTAAATTATAAATTAAATCTTCATAGCAAGTCAGATATGGGTAGATGCGATGCAGCCTAAAGTTAGGTTAATTAGCTGGTCATCAGGCGATAATATAGATCCTAGAAGAATCATAGTTTTAGCTATAAAGGCATCCTCAGGCGCCTTACTTAAAAAGAGTTATGAGTATTACCTTAAGGATTATCCTGACGATAAAGTTAGTGAATGGTTAATTAAGGCTGTAGACTTCCCAAGCGTCCTTGAACATGTAGTATTTACATTCCTCATAGAGGGCATAAGTAGGGTTACATCACATCAACTAGTAAGACATAGGATAGCCAGCTATACGCAGGAATCTCAAAGATACTCCATTGCAGAGAAGGATTATGTAGTACCTGAAACTATTGTTAAGAAAGGATTAGAGAATATCTACATAAGTAAAGTCAAGGAACTTTATCGTGTATATGAGGAATTCATTAATGCTGGAGTACCTTATGAGGATGCTAGATATATATTACCTCAAGCAATAACTACTAGAATATTAATGACTGTTAACCTAAGAGAGTTGATACATATAGCTTGTTTGAGATTATCATCTAAAGCTCAATGGGAAATAAGGGAAGTCGTTAAAGGAATGATTAATGAAGCTTCTAAAATAATTCCTGAATTACCTGAAATGGTTAAAAAAGGTTGTGAAAGAGGTATATAGCCATGATACTATCGGACTTCGATTTAAGAGCGTACCTTAAGAGTGGTAGGTTAAAAGTTGAACCCTTTGATGAGAAAATCATTCGAGAAAACGGACTTGATTTAAGGTTGGGAGGTAGCTACTGTAAGATATTGGATAGTAATGAGATGTTAGAGATATCTGAAGATGTTGATGTTAGTAAGTATTACAAGTGCTATGACTCTGTTGACTTCATAGTCTTAGAACCTAATACCCGTTACTTACTACATACCTTAGAATATATAGCAGTACCCCCTGAATTAATGGGGTTCGTCGAACTTAGGAGTACATTTGCAAGGCTTGGTATAATGATGCCTCCAACAATAATTGATGGAGGTTTCGAAGGTCAGTTAACCATAGAGATACTCAATACGTCATTCCCACTAAAGCTAACTGTCGGTATGAGATTCCTTCATGTAGTATTTGCAAAGCTTACTACACCAATAACTAAACCGTATAGGGGTAAGTATCAGGGTCAAAGAGGCGTTACTCTACCTAAGATGAAATCCATAAAGTAAAGAGGTAGATTCAGAGGGCCCTAAGTCTTCATCTCTCCGAGACCGCCACATTCATCATCAAGTTCCATTATTTAGTATCGGTAAGACCCTTATATCTATTATCATACTGTTAAATTGACTTACTTCTTAATGCTTGTCTTTCCTCTCGTTCCTTCTTAAACTCGTTACTAATTTTATCGAACGCTTTAATTATATATAAGGGTTCTATTTCTTCAATGGCTCTTCTAAGAAATTTTAACGCACAACTCTTGCTATGGAATGTATAAAGTTTTCCTCCAATGTCTATCACAACACCTTGACCTTTAGGAAATTTCCTTCCACATACTATACATTCGTATCTCTCCTTCACCATGGTTAGATATCCCTCACATACTTGTTAATGTACTTACCTATTTAATCCTCACTAATTAATTGCATTAATAGCTTCCAGACTTAATCTACGTTAGGTCTGAGTCATGCGTTGCAATATAATAGTTGAGCTCCAAGGAGTACTTGATAAGCCACTTTACACTACATTTACAAAACTTGTTAATGTCTGTAATGGGAGGATTAGAGTGTTTAATCGAGAGACTAATGAGTTTTTAATAATACTTAATCATAACCTTAAAAAGAATATCTGTCCTCAAATAAATGATATTATAAACCTATGTAAGTATTGTTTAGGTTTTGTAAGACTCCACATAATGATTGAAAATGATGACGATAAAGATAGAGTTTTAAAACTTACTAGAAGTAGGGGTAAGTTAGTTAAAGCTTATGATGGGTATAGGTTTATAATGAAGTATGGTAAACATAATGTAATAGGATTATACAATTTAAAGAGGAATGTAGTAAGACTTTACGTAGTGGATAAGCCTATTGAAAAATTTAAGTTAATGATAATGTCCGTGAACGAAATACATGACTACGTAATCACTAATTGCAGTACTGAAGTATTTAAAGAACATTACAGTACGTTAAGAACACTATGTAATGAATTCTTAATAGGAAATCCTTAAATGATTTAAATTGAAGTAGTAGCTAGCAGGATAATTCAAAAGACTATAATGGTGAAAGATTTGAGCTTAAAACTTGATAGTATTAAGGTACGTATGCTATCAGGTTTAATACTAGGGGTCTTATTAGCAATCATGAGTATAGTCTTAAACACAACTCCCTATATGCTCTTAGTAATATACTTCCTGAATTTCATTCCTGCAGGAATTATCTATAAGGTGCTAATCCCTGAAGCATCAACCAAGGAGATGTTTACTAAGGGATTGATAATGTTTTATGCATTTCAATTCATAGTATGGGTGGTAATTTACGATATATTCATGTCCGTAATTCATAGGTAAAGTTTCAGGTAGCAATAATATGAAGGGCATTAATCGTAAAAAATTAAGCTACACGAATAAGGTCATATATTTAAGGTTAAGTAAATCCATAGAGGATAAGGAGGTTTCTAGGGTTCTTGAATGGTATGAAACAATATCAGAAACTTATGATGATCTATATCGTAATGAACAAAGATTAAAGTATTTTATGTTATTTAAAGACATCAATTCATACAGCACTAACTTCAGTAATGAATTATTAAAGGTCATAGATATTGGTTGCGGTACCGCAGAATTAGCTTCATACCTAGATGATCGCTTAGGTAGGTATAGGCAGATATTCTTTATAGGTTTAGATCTATCTCCTAAACAGTTAAGTATAGCCAAGAGAAAAAGTGAGAATTTAAATATTATCATAGAGCTAATTGCTGCTGATTTAACATACCCACCTCTAAGAGATGGTGTTAAAGTCGATATGGTGGCTCTCATTAGTGTTATTAAATGTTGGTATGATGTTCATGCAATACTAAACTACATTAGGAAGAATTTTGTTAGTACGATACTGCTCTATACAGTATTATGTAATAGTGATGACTTATTAAATGAATTGATTCATGAATTACATAACGCTTCCTGTAAGAGATATTCGTCACGTGAGATATTATGTATTGAGGGTGATATCGATGAAGGAATTTAGCAAGAAGTCATTAACTTCATTAGATGTAGCCGTGCTTGTTAAGGAGATAGCTAGTAGCCTTGAGAATGGATTTATAATAAATGTTTACGGCGTCGATGAGGATAAATATCTATTTAAGGTTAGGGGTGTTGATGGAAGGTTAATATTGCTTTATGTAGAGCCTGGAAGTAGAATTAATCTAACTAAATATACATTACAGACAACACATAAAGGTAAGATACAGATGTTTAGGAGATTCCTTAGAGATTCGCAGATAGTATCAGTAAAACAGTATAAATTCGAAAGGATCATTATCTTTGATTTACGTAAAGGCTCAAGTAGGATCAGACTAATTCTAGAACTAATACCAAGAGGTGTACTAGTCATTACAGATGAGGATTATAAAGTACTCATGACATCTAAGACTTTAGACGTTAAAGACAGAACCATTAAGACAGGGTTAAAGTATATATTACCACCCACATTTCCTGACATACTGTCTGAATCAATTAATGACTTACTTAGAGCATTGCCTAAGAAAGGTAAACTTGGATCCGTATTAATTAGGTACTTAGGTATACCACCAGAGGTAGTAAATGAGGTTCTTGATGGGAAGCTACGTAATCAGAATATTAATGATATTGAGCAAGATGAATTAATAACAATAATAGATAATATCAGAAAGTTCATTATTAACGTCATAAATAATCCTGAACCAGTCATAGTCTATGGTGAGAATAACTCATACGTAAGTTTTCATCCTTTCATACCTCAGAGGTTATGGCCAACTAATACAAGGTTTGTAGCATTTGAATCATTTAATGAAGCTATAGACGAGTATTTTAGAGCCTTAACAACGTACATAATCATGAAGAAGGAAATAGAGAATATAGAAAGGGAGAGGAAAAGGCTAAATAAAGTGTTGAGTAATATGTTAATAGATTATTCAAGAGCTTACTACAAGCTTAGAGAGCTTGAGAAATTAATCGATGTGTTAAGTAGAAATTATCAACTAATTGATAGTATAGTTAAGTGTAGTAGAGCATTTGTAAAAGAGAAGGGATGGCTTAAAGACTTACTAAATGTTTGTAGAGTTAATAGCTATGATGAGAGGAAAGGTACCGTTCAGTTAATGATTATCGGTTTAGATATTAAATTAAGTATTAGAGATGATCTTAAGAAGCAATACTTTGAGTTAGTTAGGGAGGCTTCATCGTTAAAGAAAAAGTTAAGTAAAATATTAGAAAAGAAGAGGGAAGTTGAAGCTGAAATAAGCAAGTTATCAGAGAAAGTTAAAGTTAAGGCAGAGATGAGACCTTTCTTAAAGGTTATTGAGTGGTATATGAGTTATCACTGGATAGTAACAAGTAATGGCTGCTTAGCTATAGGTGGGCGAAATGCTGAGCAGAATGAGAAGATTGTTAAGAGATATTTAAAGGATAATGATATATTCATGCACGCAGACATACATGGTGCTCCCGTATTTATCATATTTAGTGATAAGTGTACCATAAAGGATTTAGACCTTAATGAAGTAGCTGTACTAGCTGCCTCATATAGTAAGGCATGGAAGTTGGGTCTAGCCTCGGTAGATGTCTTCTGGGTTAACGGTAATCAAGTAAGCACTGCTGCACCACCAGGTCAATACCTACCTAAAGGTTCATTCATGATTTATGGGAAGAAGAATTATATTAAGAATGTTAAGCTAGAATTAGCTATAGGTATTGAAATAATTGATAATAAATTCTTTAGAATCATCACAGGTCCTGAAGACTATGTTAATAAGAGAGCATTCGCTTATATGGTTATAGCACCTGGAGATGATGACGTCAATGAAGTAGCTAAGAAGTTCTTACTAAAGGTGAAGAAAGGTGAACCACGGTTAAGTAGATTAAGCTTAGAAGACATTACTGCGAGGATACCCGGAAATTCAAGGATAATTAAGATGCATGTGAAGAAATGATCCATATTATTAATTAAATTCAATCTTTATTAAGAGTAAATAAGTAATTTAGGTACGAACTAGCTAGATATATTGGTGCTAGTTTGCGTGTTAAACGTATAGTTGATTCTCACTATCCCACATTATCACCTAATGACTTAGCTACACATGCTAGGGCATTAATGCGTGATTTAGCTCTATCTATGTTACCCGTCGTCGATGGAGATAAGGTTGTTGGTGTGATTAAGAGATCTCATGTACTCATGTTAACTTCAACTAGATCTAATGCATTGGTTAGAGACTTAATGGACACACCTCCATTAGTTTTTAGAGATGATGAAATAGTTAGTGATGTTATTAGAGCAATGATAGAGTTTGATGAGTGGTACGCGCCTGTAATTAATTCAAGAAATAATAAATATATAGGTATTGTCTCCTTAGCTTCATTTCTTAGAACTATTCATAGAACTTTAATGAAGGAGAAGTTAGGACTAGATCTATCTAAAATTATGACTAAGAACGTAGAATTTGTGCTACCTGAGGGTCACATCTCGAAATTGTGGAGGAAAATGTCTGAGTTAAGGATTAGCGGATTCCCGGTAGTAAGGAGTCCTAAGGATGTGAGAGTCATCGGGATAGTAACTCAACATGACCTCATTAGGAAGGGCTACACTAGAATAGAATTAGAATCTGAAAGTGGGCCAAGGAAGGGAGTTAAGGTCAGGGATGCAATGACATCTCCCGCAATAACTCTTCATTATACTGATGATGTAAGTAAAGCTTTAAGTAACATGGTTAAGAAGGACATAGGTAGAATACCCATCACAAATGATGAGAAGAAACTCGTAGGGATAATTGATAGAAGTGATGTTTCCAAGGTAATCTTAGAGCTAAAGTTTATGAAGAGGTGAGCGCATGAAGAAATTCATACCTAGAAGAATTAAGGAAAGGAATCGATGGCTCAGAAGTGACGGAAAACCAAACTTTAAGACAGTCATAAGGAGAGCTATATCAAAGTTAGAGCCGTTAATAGTTAAAGATATAGCGACAGTTACATTAGCATCAACAATACTTGACGTATGTGAAGTAATGAGTAGATATAATCAAAGATTAGTTCTTGTTGTTACAACTAACGATGAACTAAAGGGTGTAGTGAGTGGTACAGATATTCTACACTTACTAGCTGGTGAGAAGAGCGATATTATAAGGAAACATAATATAGAATCAATCTATGACTTTATTAAGTTATCAATCCGTAAGATTATGAGTGAGGAATTAATTGTAGTTAATGAGAATGTTAGTATCGATGAAGTAATTAGCATAATGATACTAAATAATATAGGTGCTTTACCAGTCATCGATAGTAAAAGTAATAGGGTATTAGGTATAGTGAGTGAGGGCTCAATAATTAAGCATATAGCTAAGTCACGTACAGGTATAACTGTTAGTGAGGTTATGAGTAGGGAAGTTATTGTATCAAACTACAATAAAACGTTAGGATCAGCAATAGAAGACATGTGTGTTAGCGGTATTAGAAGATTACCTATAGTCAATGAAGGTAAGATTGTTGGTGTACTTACCTGGAGAAATATCATAGACTTAATAGGGAGGCATGAAGTATTCGAAATGTTAAGTAGTAAAAAATTAAGTGAGTTATTTGCAATACCTCTTTCAAAAATAAAGCTTTCAGATCCGTTAGTTGTTAGCGAGGATAAGGATATAGGTGAAGTTACTGATAGAATGCGGATGGCAAACACCGATTATGCATTAGTTGTTGAAGAGGGTAACCTTAAAGGTATAATTACTGAAAGGGATATACTTTACGGGCTCCTCGCTAAGTAATGGTGATACAATGCCGCCTAAGATATCTTCATACATGAGCAGTCCTGTTATAGTGGCTTCAAAAAACGACAATTTAGCACATATACGTAATTTAATGATTAGGCATAGAGTAGGCAGGGTAGTCATAGTTGATGGTGATAGTGTAGTAGGGATTATAAGTAAGAGTGATTTCGTAAGGATAGTCTACAATAAGAAGAGATATATTAAGCCATTAACTAACATTTACGCCTATGAAATCATGTCTAGTCCTGTCTACGCCATTCAACCTTCAAAAACGATTAAGGCAGCTGCTTACGCTATGCTTAAGAGAAATATAGGATCACTACTTGTTATAGAACGTAACGGTAAACTACATGGAATAATAACTAAGATGGATCTTATTAGAGCGTTTGCTGAGAAGTATCGAGGTAAGTTTAAGGTATCAGATTACATGATTGAGAGAGTACCTACGGTACACACTACACACAGTCTTTATTACGTTATTAGTCTAATGGGCGAAAGTGGCTTAGGTAAGGTAGTGGTCGTAGATGAGGATAGAGTTGTCGGAGTTATAACTAAAGCTGATATTATGTTCGTAAGCATAGGTGGGTTAGTGGGCTCAACATTCAGACTTATTCGAAGAGTAAGCTTTCTTAATAAAGGATTCAATAACATTATGGGAATATATGCATTACCATTAGCATCGGACGTAATGACACCTAATCCAATAACGATAGAGTTAAATGAAGATTTA
>Ga0190363_1000219_pt1 | contig 32842 bp, 21 predicted proteins | sample 48721867_MG_FD_161272 | JGI IMG/M metagenome (GOLD analysis project Ga0190363, IMG submission 161272) | Hydrothermal vent microbial mat bacterial communities from Southern Trench, Guaymas Basin, Mexico - 4872-18-6-7_MG | ecosystem: Environmental > Aquatic > Marine > Hydrothermal vents >... | reverse complement strand
TTTTTGCCTGGAATCATTTAGAAAATTACCGCCAAATAATCCCAGTAGGTTCAGGAGAGACCGGTTTCTATACTCCCCAAGATGCGCTGAAGAGAGAGAAAGATAAATCTATTCAATCAGAAAAGAGGGAGCTTCCAGTAACTATAGGTGGTATTTCTGTTGAAGAAGGTTAAGATATCCAACTGCTTAGTAAAACTAAAAATGAGGTTGTTATTGAGAGTAATGATGGAGAAAGAGTAGTGATTACTCAAGGTGTCACTGAGAATGGCATAATAATTGAATATGGAGGGAAAAAAATTACTCTTGATCCGAGCATTGAGATAGGGGAAATTGTCGTTAATGAAGATGGGAGTGGGACCATTACGTTTGAAAATGGTGCTGTTTTAACGGCGAGTTCAGAAGGAATAACTATAGAATGTCAAGGGACAACGATTGATATTGATAAGAGTGTTGATATAGGAAAAATTGAGGTTCTTGATAAATTTGGTATACTGGTATACGATAAAGACGGAGTATTTATTATTAGGGTAGCGGAGGTAGGATCAGGTTCTGTTAAGATAGGAGAAATGTATGTTGATTATTATAAAGGAGTTACAGTTACTATCAGTGGAGATGAACAAGGTAGAGTTAACGCTGTTGAAGTAACGACGGAGGCGGGCAGTTATACTACTGAAAAGACAGATGATGGAAACATTCAAATCGCTACTCCTTCAGGAGACGTTACCACGCTTAATTTTAATCAGGAGGTTACCAATTCACAGTTTTACATTCATCCCACTGGAGAAGGGACGATATACTACCATCTATCAGAAGGGAGAAATGTTAGAGTCGAGGTCGATTCTGAAGGAAAAGTTGCCTCAGCTATTCTCTATAAATCTCGGGGGTGGACCAATACTGTCAATCTTCAGCGGGGGGAAGAAGGAGTAGATTTAAACCTAACCGTGAATGGAAACGGTAGTGTAACGATAGATAGTGATGCAGAGAATTCCATTCAACTTAAATTCAACTGGGATAGAACAGTAGAGGCGATAAGACCAGACGGAACGATTCTCCCGATTACAGGAGAGATTGAAACGGCAACTTTTAACGAAGATGGAGGTGTAACTATTGAGTTTAAGGATGGGACGACTACAACGATAAAAATTGACTGGTGGGACGGTAAGACTTCGGATGAAATAGCTTCTTATTTAGAGGAATTAATAAATCAAGGGGAATTAGATGAAGCAACACAAAGATTTCAAGAATTAGCTGAGGCTGATATAGATTTAGCAACTCAGGTAATAGAAAGTATGAATGTTAATGAGGCTGCCTTGATTATAGAAAAGATAGCCATAAAAGATGCTGCTAGGATACTGGGGAAGATGGGTAATCAACAGAAAGCTGCTTCTATCTTGACCACAATGAATCAGGCGAATCACCGGCAGGTTGTGGATATCCTCGCTGCAATGGCAGCAGATGGAAAATCCGTAGAGAGCTTGATTCAGGCAATCGGAATTACATCCTTTACTCCCCAAGATCTTGCCCAGATAACCTCTCAGATGGACAAAAGTGGCGCCACTGATTTTCTGTTATTTTTAAGGGATTATAGTGTAAGTGACCGCCGACTTTACCCTACCTCTCAGCAGAAACTATTTGCGGAGACATTTGGGGCTTTATGTGAAATTAACGCAGCTTTGGCTGCTGAAGTATTCAATGATGATTTTGGTATCTCTGATTGGGAAGAGCGATTTTTTATGATAAATATCCTTCTTTTTAGAAGAGGTATGACCCTTGACCAGATTAGCCTTTTGTTATCAGCTAAAGACGATGAAGGAAATTACATTATTTCTACTGATAAAGCGGTAGATTTCTTCCACAATTGGTCAAGGTCAGACGGTGGACAGCGCCCTTGGGATAAAGCAATAGTAGTTTTTATAGAGTGTGGGAGAGCTGGAGAACTTCTTTCAAAGATGGATGAGATGTTTGATGGTGAAAGAGAGAAAAATGAAGTTATTGATTGGCTCCCCTCTTTAAAGAGACAATTTTTCCTTTCTCTTATCGATGTTATCCAGAGTGGAAATTTTCCTGACGCGAAGGAGGTGTTAAATGAATGTATTAAACAAGGCATATTCTCCCTCGATCCCGATGTGGATTTGACAATAACGAGAACAGAGGATGAATGGAAACAGATTGCTCTCAATTCAAACAATGAATATACCCGTGCTGCTGCTCTCTCGCAAATCACAGATGAGGCGTGGCTTAAAGATTATGTATTTAACATAGACTCACAAAAAGGATTAGTGTTTGATCTAAATGTGTCAGATATAGAATTCGCTGCTATTCTACGTACTGGGCAGACTTCTTCATGGTATGCCCAGTTAACTGATAAGAATGAAAGACGTTACTACATCACAAAAATATTAGAGGCTGATACAACAGATGTAAAACCTTATATTTGGAATAGAGAGGCGGATAAATGGTGGAGTTTTATGTGTTGGGACTTCACTGCTCAGCTTTATATGAACGGCAGAGGGTTTGGAAGTGAGTTTAAATATAGTCAGGAGGTCTTTGAAAACTATGGTTTTAACGTCCCTCAGGAGCCATATAATATTCCCATATATTGTGTATATTTCGAATATGGTGATGGATCTTACGGTCATATGGTGAATGCAGTATTTATTGGAGACGATATTAATGATCCTACTCAAGTCAAAAATTGGGATAATTGGGTTTTTATTGATCCCATAACGGATGGAACTCCGAATATGCCACCGGGTACCCACGTGGAGATAGGATTACCTACAAAGATTGGACCAGGAGGATTCTATTGGACAAATACTTTAGTTGAATTCCTCATAGAATCTGACGGTTCAGGTAGCGTGGTTGAATGAGAAGGAATGGTGCAGCCTCGATACGATCCCGAAGGTTAAACCGGGAGTTTGAAACAGAGACAAAAACAAATAAAAGTTTGCTTGTAGTGGGTAAGTTTTTCCAAAAAACCTGATTTCTCTTTTTATTAAGGTTAGGTAGGAACTTTCCTTCAGGATGACAAAAGAGAGTAAAAATATCTTTCTCTTTCCTCTTATCGGAGGTCCGTGTAGTTCTTCACAATTTCGGTAACAGTTTTTATAATAGGAATGTTTAAAAAAGTGTATACTATGCCAAAGAACTACTTTGACCAAAAATGACCTTATAGCTGAACTCAATGGGTTTATGTATAGATATAATTATCAAAGAAGGCATGGTTCTTTAAATTATCAAACCCCTTTAGAAAAACTTAAACAAGTTGCAAATTTGTTACCGAAATGTTGAAGTTGTACAATGGCGGATCTGCCTCTGGCAGAAAACCTTATACTGATTGTAAGAATAAAAACAGATATAAAAACGAAAAAAAACTCCCTTAGAATTAGCTGGCCTCTCTATAAAAGGGTTAGATTGGGCGAGGTTCGCTCTTAAGGGTAGCAACAGTTAATATAACGCTCCAATATGTTGCTACTACGTCAAGATGTTAAATTTTTACTACGTAAAAATGTTAAATTTTAAACACCACATAATCGGTATTCTCTCTGATTAAGAAACCTTTCTATTCTTTTCTTAGATTTATAGATTTTGTTGTTCTTTGATAATTTGGTAGCATGAATTAACTCTTCCTGATAAAAGATGTAAATTCTTCCATCCTCAAGTAAACAAACCTTAACTACACATTTAGCAAAAGATAGCCTATATTGAGTAGGAGGAAGTTGTATAATTTGACCTTCAAATTTAATAGTATTGTCAAAATTAATCTTTCTTGTATATTTCTTACAAAAGATAAAATCAAGATTAATTCCTTCTGGCAAAGGTTTATATACTCTCTCTACCCCTTCTAAATGGGCAAATTTTTTATTATGATAGGCAATATACTCTTTCTTGAAATCTATTTGCCTCCTCGTAATTTTTTATCTTTCTTAATCGCATCTCTTTAATCAATCTATTCTGAAAAGTGCCAAATAATCTTTCAACTCTTCCCTTTGCTTGAGACAAATTTCCAGAATAAGGTTAATATCTAATTCTTCTAAAGCTCTTTCTATCTGAGTTTGGTCCTGTTCGGAGTCTATATTAACATGTAACCCTCCATATCTTGTGGTTTTAAAATGAGAGGCTTTATCTACATACAAACAGTAAAAAATCCCTTTATTTTCAATAGTTTTTCTTATTACTTCCATACAAGGAAATACTCTCTTATAGGGATAGAATTTAGCAAAAAGCACCTCCCTTTGTTGCATCATCAATAGTAGCAATAAGCCACCAAGGTTTATTAACAGAAGCTACCCACCTATGTTGAGAACCATCCATCTGAATAAGCATACCTTGTTTAGGCATCCTTCTTCTTCTGCGGTAAACTTTCTTTTTCTTCTTTGGTTTATGAAGCTTGTATTCAATAAGAATTTGTCTTATTTTTTCATAAGAGAGTTTGATATTATGATTTTCTTCTAACTTATCCTTTCTGCCTGAGGCAGATCTGCCTTGGGCAGAAAAATGCATAATATTGAAATCGTAGTAAATGTTCTTATATAAAAAATTAGCTATATGCTCTTTGAAAGAATCTTTCAATTTACGAGGGGACTCTCTTCTACATCGCAAGATACCTTTAAAGCCGTATTTTAATACCTTCTGCTTAAGCCGAGATATATATACCTGAGTATAACCCAATAAAGAAGCAGCTTCGTATCCTTTGATTTGCTTATTAATTAGCTGTTGCAGAACTTCATATTTTTTGATATCCTTCATTGTGACAATATAACTCATAGGCAACCACCTCCTTTTATCTTTAAATAGCTTAAATTGTACTTCTTGAGGTGGTTGCCTTTAACTAAAAATTTTCCACCTGAGGTTCCACCTGAGGTTCCACCAGAGGTGGATTCGCCTCAGGCGAAGGATTCGCCTTTGGCGAAAACATTTTATTGTAGTAATTATTTTTAACATTTTGTTATTGTAACAACACAGGAGTTGTTTATCTATTGACAATTTTTTTAGATAAAAATAAAATAAAAATATCTTTGGCCCCATCGTCTAGCCCGGTTTAGGATGTGTGGTTCTCAGCCACAAGGCACCGGTTCAAATCCGGTTGGGGCTGCTATTTATCCTGCCTTTTCTGTCGCAAAAAACCTATTCCAACCTACGAGGTTAGTTTTGAGGGAAACAAAAGTTTGGTTTTAGGGAACGGAAGATACATCGTATTTCCTTTGAGCTTCTAAATCAAGTTTTTTAAGTAACCCCGTTAGAAATGGTTTTGCCGAAGGTACCGTATCGATGAATCTCCACGGGCTGATACCCGTAGTATCATTTTTTGAGTTTTACTCGACTTGCCCTTCGTGCAGGATCCTGCTCACATCCCCATCCTCACAGGTGGGGAATTCCCGCTTAATTAAAAAACTCTATCCAAAACAAAATTTTATGGTAAACTATTGTTAGATGAAAAAGTGGATAATTGGAGCTATTTTTTTGGTGGGAATTGTAATCTGGCAGAGTGTACCTTTATCGTATGAGAAAGAAACAAAGCTAGAGATGAAGGTAAAGTTTTATCGTCTGGAAACTAAAAATTATAAGAAGGGCGATTTAGTGGGTACTGCTGAGATTCGGAATGGTAAGTTATATATAGACACTGCTGACCCAAAATTAAAGAAATTACTGTCTTCTCCTTATACTACTATAGGTGGAGAAAAAGAGGGCAAAGTATTTAAAGATAAATTAGTAACATATCAACCAGGAACAAAAGAGCATTTACAAGCTATAGCTATTGAATGTTATAAATTTGGATATATAGGAGAGATAGTAGAAGAAGGTAAATAAAGAGTGTTTAAAAAATAAGGGGGTGGGAGATGCTAAGTAAGATAGTTAAAGGGAGTTTGTTTACTTTATGTATATTTTCTTTTATAATGGGAGGTGTTTTAGGAGAGGAGTCTGAGTTAGCTTCAAAGGAAAGTAAAATGTTGGAAGTAGTTGCAGAAGGTAGGCTCAGTTGGGTTAAAATTACAAATTTTCCTAATAATCCCTGGAAAGAATTAGCTTTAATAAACAAAGAGGGAGTGCCTATTGCTATTTTAATTGGAAAGAAAGTAGAAGAAATTTTAGAGAAAGAAGGGGCTAAAGTAAGGATTAAAGGTTTAAAGAAGCCGGAAATGATGGTAAAAGGGGAAAAAACTCCAGTGATAGAAGTGAAAGAGATAGAATTTCTTTCAGAATAGAAAACATTATATAATAGCGGAAATAAGCTTTACTATTAAGCTTTACTATATTGAAAATCTAGTATTAAATATGTTGCAAAAATACCGTTTTCTAACAATCATGGATAAAATGCAATTTTTTTAATTACCCCCCCTAATTAGAAGAATCTCTAAAAATCTCTTTAAAATTATTATACCTAATATTTATTAGAGTCACTGAATAAAACAAGGGAAACCCAGGCCAGTGTATGGGATTTCTTTGTCTTTTGCTAAAGACACTGCTATACAGATAAAAACAAAAGTTTGCTATTTGGGTTGATTTTTTTACTTTTTTTATGTTATATTTATATAACCATCTAAAAGAGCCACGGATAATGAGAAAGAACGAAGTTATAAGTATATTTGAGGATAACAAAAGGAGTTAAGCTCTTTAATAAATTGTTTATTTAACTCCTTTACGATAAAGCCAAACCTCGAGCAATCGGGGGGCGGAAAGCCACGGATCCTATTATTACAATCAGGTTTTAAATTAAATTCCGTTAAGGATAGCCGGGTTGCCGAAAAAGGTCGGTAACCCGGCTTTTTTTATAGAAGGAGACAGATGAATTTATTATGAGTAGAAAGGCAAAAATAGAAAAGGAGGGAAAGATGAAGAAGGGGTTAATTTTATTTATTTTTCTGTGTCTACTTTCTTTTCCCATTACCGAAAGCTACGCTACTATAAATATATTAGACCTTTTTTCTGAGAGGATTCAGAACATACTGAATGGAGTAGGGAATATACTTGCCAGTGTTGTTTTCCGGACACCAGCAGGAGCAGAAGTTAGCGAGGATGCCTACGGAAATAAGACTTACTATTGTGAGTATGGTGCTAGTTATCAGATAGATGCTGAGGGAAATGTACTTGCTGAGTGGAGTTATTCAGGAAATAGAATAGATCATGTTACTCAGCACACAGAGACAGGAGATGTTATTACTTACTACAATGAGAAAGGAGACCCAACATCTCAGACCTGGAATCCTAATGAGTTATATGATGGTGTAGATTTAGCTGATTTGGGATTACAAAGAGCTGATGATGGGAATTGGCTTATAGGTGAATGGGATTATGATGCGGAGACCGGAGAGTTAACACAATCAAGACGGTGGCGTATAACTGAGGTAGAGGGAGATGAAAACGGTGATATTACAAGTGTTCAGGGTGATTGGGAGACTACTACCTACAATTCGGCAGGAGACCCGGTGACCGTCACAACAGCCGGAGGTGAGACATCTATGCGGTATAATTACGACAGTTTCGGATTTTTGCGGAGTACCGAAGTTATTCGAGATGGGGAAACAATAGCTACTATTCATTATAAAGGAGGAAGAGAAGATTATGTTACAGATGCAGAGGGAGATGTTGTAGCTGAAGTAGCTTATGATGGAGAGAAAAGAGTATCTGTTACGGGAACCTCCGTCGGTTTTCAAGCATTAGGTTTAGCTACACCAGGAAACGTAGGAGAGAATGAGAGGTTAACTCTTACTTATAATAATATGGGATTACCGGAAGAAATTACTAATGAGGAAGGCACAACCGTTATGAGATGGCTTTACACTTGGAATTTACCATCTACAGTAGATGGTATAATTGCTGCTTTCAATTGGGACGATACTCCCGAGAGTAGAACGATAGCTCAAACGATTTTGGATATGAGTGGGATTTCTGGCGTAAGGAATGTAGGGACGGTTGAATATGGAACGACTGAAGATGGAAATAGTACGTATGTAACATCTGTGAATTTATTAGGAATGTTTACTCTTGATACAACTGATTTCGACCCTACAGCTCAAGAATTTAATTGGGATGATAATAGCTGGGGTGATCCGGCAGCTAGTGGTAGTGTATATGAAGATGAAAATGGAGATTTATATATGATTACAGAGTATTGGACCGATGAAGATGGAGTAGTTCATAATGAGACCCTTAGGATAAAATTAGATACTTCCGTTTTGACTGCAGAGCAGATAGAAGTATTGAAGGAAGGTATAAAAGCAATACAAGAGGAAGGATTTAATGTTACCCTTTATGGAGAGTCAATCACAGGCTCTCTTAGGGAAGGTGATACACTTGTGGTGTTCAACTTAGGTAAGGGAGAATTTGAATCCCATCCTCTTTCTGAAGAAGAAGCAGAGGTTTTAGAGGTTTATATAGAGGAGATAGAGAGATTGAGTCCGGTAAGGAACATAAGTGATTTCGCTGAATTTAAACGTTCTGTAATTGAGAACTCCCCTTATTACGCTCAGATATTCGGGAATTCTTCTCAAACCGAAATTACCCAGACATGCGTAGAGTTATATAATGCTCTTGTTAAAGGAGATTTAAAAATAGGAGGCACTATAACTACTTCCACAGGCTTCACTTTTAAATTAGTGAGGGAATGGGGAGGAGGAGCAAGATTAGATACAATAGCTACGCCGTCGGGAAGTTGCTATTATAAAACTCGTCACTTTAGAAAGGAATTAGTAGAGGAGTTAGGTTTATAAATTAAAATATAAATTAAAAAGGGGGTAGGAGATGAGAAGACTGTTAATTGTAGGGTTAAGTTTGATACTGATAGGATTTACAGGCGTAAGTTATGCTGAATTAACCGAGCAAGATATAAGCAATATAAGCGCTTCTTTAGAGAACATTCTTGCTCAATTAAATCAAGGAGGTATACCAGAAGATGAGGCTTTAGCTCAAATAGAGAGGATATTTAATGAACAAATCTTACCAGAGTTACCAGAAGGGGAGAGTGTAGATTTTGCTTCCTTAATTCCTAATATTGAAGAAGTTTTTGCTATGGTAACCGATGCTTTAGTAGGAGGAGGAGATCCAGCAGCAGCTTTAGCAGCAGCAACAGAATCATTAGTTCAGCTTTTGACAAATCCTACAGAGGTGGGGTCTTTGCCAGATTCAGAGATAATAAGCAGTATGAAAGGTAAAGATAAAAAGAAAGAAGAAAAGAAGAAGCCACAATCTCCTCCACGGGAACCAACAATTCAAGGTTCTATAGCGGGGATTGAGGAGATTGATGGCAAAATCTATGTAGCAGTTAAGGCTGATAAAGTAAATATTGCTGATGGAAATGGTTTTCAGGATGCTGAGGGAGAAGTATGGTTAGTAGAAGTTGATAAAGATACAGCAGCAGAGTTAAAAGATAAGATAGGAGAGAAAATTATTATTTCAGGAGACCTTCAGGAAGACGTAGATGGCCACTTAACTATCTCTCTGTATACTAAAGAATATTTAAAAGAGAAGTATGGGATAGAGACAGACACAGATAAATTTTATGCTGTAGGAAATGATATAGAGAAGTATATTGCTGAGATGGATAAAGAAGGCAGTTGGTTTAAGCAGATGGAAGAGTTAATGAGCCCTATCTACAAAGCTATAGAGGAAAAATATGGAAAAGAGCTAAGCTATAAAGAAAAGCTTGAAATTCTTAAACAGATACTTTTTTCACAACCTTCAGGTGCAGAGTTGATAGGAGAACCTAAATATTTAGAGAAATAAAAATGAGAAGAATAATTTTATTATTTGTAGTTGGCAGTTTAATTCTTGGTGCAAGACTAATTGAGGGGGAGGCCTTTGCTGAGACTAAAAAAGAAGGCGTCCCCCTCCTTATTATGGTAAGTGGCAAGGTGCTGGTAGAAGACAACTATATCTTATTAGAATCTGATGCAGGGAAAAACTATATTCTTATTGGCAATTTAAGCCAAAAGCTTAGAAAACTAGAGGGGAAGAGAGTAACTGTAATGGGTAAGCCTATTTTACCTAAGGATAAGAAGATTCAAGATAGAGAAATAAGATTGATTATTGATGTGGAAAAGCTAAAGGAAAGTAAAAGCAGTAGCTTTTAATTTATAACTTATATTTCCTCACGAAAGCCACGGAGCCGTAAAGAAAAAGATGGGAGAGAAGATGAAGAGGACAATAGGAAAAATAATTTTATTTGCTGGTTCTATATGGATAGTTATTATGCTTTTGCCTTTCTATAGTTTAGCTGTCGATCTTCCTGTTGATAAAAAGGTTCATTATGATAGGATAACTTCTTTCTATTCAGATAGATTCTTTAGCTGGCCAGCAATATCTGATCCACAAGCTGCTGGTTTATCTGCAACAGTTATACCGGAAAGTACTCCAAATAGTGAAAGAGGGTTTGAGGAAGTTCAACCTACCCCTCAAGATAGAGCTACTCCAGAAGGAGAAGGGAATGTTATTTCTCCTGGTAATAGCGGAGATATCTTGCCCCCAACTAATACCGGAGTTGTTGCTCCTCCAGGTAATGGGGAAGTGATTCCTCCCCAAGGAGGGGGAGTTATTGTTCCTCCAGAAGGAGCAGGCAATTTTCCTCCTTCTGCTCAGTCTGTATCTCCGGATCAAATCCCAGTAGTTGACGGTAATTATAGTTTTTCCCCCGAGCAGAGAGGAATAATAGATGAGGTTTTAAATATGATCAGTGGGTTTTCTTCTCGTCTTTTGGCAGGAATAAGGGAAATTGTAGCGGCAAATACAGGTGCTTTAGGACTTACACGGATTTTACCGGGAGGGGGAGAGATTTTTATAAGCAATATCTCGGGGGAGATGTTTAGATATGCGCTTATCCATGAAATCGGACATACAGTGGATTTTTATGTCGCCGACCGCGGTTTAAGGCAAGAGTTTTACAGTCTTTTTGACCGAAACCCTAACAACCATGTAACCGCTTATTCTATGACATCTCCAGCAGAGGATTTTGCCGAGACATTTGCCCAATACCTTACTAATCGAGATGCACTTTTAGCCCGGGCAGCAAATAGCCCGGTTTTGATGAGGAAGATAGAGATTATAGAAGAGATATTGGGAATATCAAGGGGGTAATAATGAAGAGAAGTCTGTTTATGTTTTTAGTTTTTAGCTTGAGTTTGAATTTAATAACAACAAAAGCGAATTGTGCAAAGTCAGAAAAAGAAAGGAGTTTAATTAAAATGAAAGTAAAGTTTTATACTTTAGATATTAAAAATAGAAAAAAGGGAGATTTTGTGGGGGAAGCAGTGGTTAAAGAAGATGGAGAAATTATCCTGAATATCCTGGATGCTAAATTAAAAGAAATTCTTAACCAGCCCTATAAGGGCATGAAAGGGGGGAGGAGAGGAAATGAATTTGTAGATGAAGAGATTACCTATTTTCCGGGAAGCATGGAACATTTAGAGGCCATAGCCATAGAGTGTTACCAATTTGGATATGTGGGGAAGATTATGAAAAATAACGGAGAAACTGAAACTAAACAGGAGGTGGAGTAATGAGCAGGGGATTAAGATTATTTACAATTTTGGCTTTAGGGTTTCTCATTATTTGTGGTACGGTTGCCTTCAGCGTAAATGCAAATAACTTAATTGATGAAGAGGTGGTTAATCAAAGAATAAGCAGTTTCTACTCTGGAAGATTTTTTAGTACTACCCCGTCGCTTAAGTTAGAGGAAGCAGAGGCAACCGAGGAAGGCGATGAGGAAGCTGTCGAGGAGGATGTTGAAGAAGCTGTTGGGGAAGGTGAAGCTGTTGATGAAGAAGTAGCTGATAATTCTAATGAGACTACCGAAGATTCAGGAGATTCAGTAGAGAATGAAGCGGAAGGTACAGCGGAAGAAGGAGAAGGTATCGAAGATACAGAAGGTGTTTCATCTGAAGGGATAGTTCCAGCCAGTTATAATCCCGATGAGGGAACGATTACCTATGTAGATCCTGAAACTGGTGAAGAAGTGACAGTTACACTTGAGGAGTTAGGTATATCCCAGGAATGGCTTGAGACTCTTTTAGGATTAGGCAATGACCTTGCTGTGAATATTAGAGATGAAGGAATTCTTCTTGTTGGTTATGGAGGGGAAGATGGAGCTAAAAAATGGGAGTATGACCCATCCTCCCATCTTGTTGCTCACTATGAAGGTGGAAAAGATTCTGAGAGGGTAACAATGATAACCTCTGAGGAAGAATCAAGTGATTATATCTGGGCTTCTCCTCATACAGAAGATCCTGGAGCAGGACCTGATGGACACTTAGTTGTACAGAGATTTATTTACGATGAGAGTGGAAATTTAACAAAGGTTCAGTATTTTACTTGGACAGCAGGTGATAGGCAAGGTCAAGATAAAGCCAGGTATATGTATAGAGAGGATACTATTGAGGGAGCCAACATTACACCTAAATACTACAATGATCCATTTCCTGATGATTGGGATCCAGTAATTACAGGTACTGTAGTCAAAGATGAGTATGGAAGGTTTTGGCTTCAGGATGAGAAGGGAAATATGTATCTTTTGACTTTTCGTGTAGATGGATTTGATGCTGATGGCGATGGCGCATCAGGAGCAAAGGAAGCAAATAGCATTGATTGGGAAGCTCTTATAGGTAAAGAGATTACCGTAAGAGGCCACCAGGTTATGAGTGATTCCGAGGGTGGTGTTTACTATAATGGTGAAAAAGCAGAAGTGTTTGAGGTTGTTGATATAATTACAGCTTTTGATAAGGAGAATATGACAGAGGAAGAATACCAGGAAGCTGTTGCGAATATGGAGGCAGTAGCTGAAGCGGTTGATCCGATTCATCAAGGTTTGGTAAGTGAGACACCTGGTCAGACTGGAGAATTAGGTGTGATAAATATTTTCAACGGAAGAATTCCTGAGCCAGGTGAGCTAACCGATGATCAACATATCCCCAGACTTATGAATGGAATCGCACCCTTTTATGTTGACAATATCGATCCCACGATTTTGGATCAAATTATGCAATTCGCTATTCCTGAACTTCAGAGTGCTATTGAAAATATCCAGAATCCACCTGAAGAAGGAGAGCAGCCCCCAGTAGATAATGAAGAGTTGATGGCTCAAATCTGGGATGCTTTCAATAATGAGGATCTTGAAGAGGCTGAGAGATTAGCGAATGAATTCCTTCAGAATTTTGTTCCTGCAGCTCAAGAAGAACAGAATCCTCAAGGATTATATGGTCAGGTGGGGACTGTATATTGGATTTTAGGACAGATTGCAGAACAACAAGGCGATGTAAACAGAGCTGCCGCATATTACCGGATGGTTCAGCAGAATTACTCTGAAGCTCAAGCTTATGATCCAGAACAGGATTTGTGGTGGAGTGTTGCTCAAGCTGCCCAGGAAGCTGAGAACCAGCTGGAAGGGGTAGATGAAGCACAGGTAGATGAGATTCTCCAGGAGTTGCTTGAGCAAGAGCAGGCCTGGATAGAAGCTGCTCAGCAGCAAGCCCAGGAAGAAGCTGAAAATGAGGAGAATACAGAGGTAACAGAAGATAATCCTGAAGTTCCAAACACAGCTGAAGAAATTGCTGAAGAAATGGAAAGAATTGAATCATCCATTTAAATTATTCTCTCAGAGAGAGGGAGGAGAGATTCCTTCCCTCTCTCTTTACTTTTTATTTAAGAAGTGATACAGGAGGCCAGTAAAGGATGATTAAAAAGTTACTTATAATACTTATAATTACTTTCCCTCTGGTTTTGTTTGCATCTGAGGAGAAAATAAGAGTTTTAGAGTATAAAAATAAAAAAATATTTGTGGAGGCACAAGGAAGATTAACTTGGGTTAAGATGACTAACTTTCCTAATGTTTCCTGGAAGGAATTAGCTTTAGTAAATAAAGAGGGAGAAATATTGGCTATTTTGATTGGAAATAATATGCAACATTTTTGGGATAAAGGGGGAAAAGTAGTAAAAGTAAGAGGTTTGCTTAAGCCTGAAATGTGGGTTAAAGGAAAAAAGACACCAGTAATTGAAGTAAAAAAGATTTCCTATCTTCCCTTTTCCCTGTGAAAGTGTAAAAGTCTAAGATGAAAATAAGAACAATATATAAAAAAGGAATAGGCGCATTTCTATTTTTGATAGGTATTTTCTTTATTTCAACCTCCTATGCTGAAGTGAATCCTTATAATTATCGAAAAGATTTCTATCGTATGCCTGTATGGGATAGAATAGAAGAAAAGTCTCTTCTTGAAACAACTCTCAATACAAAGCTTCGTCAGCTCGTTCCCCAGACCCCTGTAGAAGTTAAAGATAGAGAAGGTAATGTTGTTGTAATTAGCGGAGGTAAAAGGAGATATTCTATATCTAGGGACGGTACAGTTACTTATTATGCTAATAATACCAAAACCCACTCCAGGCGTCTCTTAAGAGATATAAGTAATGTAGAAAATTGTGGAAGAGTAGGTGAACTTTATCTTTTTCGAACGTATCAACGTGAGAATGCTTTTTCAGGTAGATTTGTAATATTTAATGAATGGGGAGAAATTGTAGGATATGAAGTTTATGGTGCAAGTAAAAATGGAGTAGGCATTAATCTATTAGAACGTGAGGATTATTCAGGAAGAACTCTTTATCGTTATGAATATGATGATACAGGGTATTGGGAATATGATGTTGTAAACAATATTTGGAAAAGATATGAACAAGAGATGCCGGTTTTAGAAAGGTGGGGTTCTAAAAATGGTCAAATTCTTTCCTATTGGAGAAAAGGAGAGTTTTTTGGAATAGATGGTTTATGGAAGATAGAGAAAGGTTGGGATGGGGAGAATATTACTGATGTCCGCTGGATTCTTTATGATGAATTTGGTAAAGAATATTATGCAGTATACAGTAGAGAGGGTAATTTACTTAGACGTTATACTTGGGATAGACATCGGCTTGTATTGGAGGAAGATTTTCAGAATTCAGTATATACTCGCCACAACGACTTTGGATATTCTGAAGAAGGCGATATTTGGAATGGAAGGCAAGTTTCACGTTGGCGATATTTTTGGCAAGGTTCACAGCTTATTGCTGCTATAAACGAATATGGTGAAGATATAGATTTTTATGATCGTAGGGTATATGATCTGAATAATCGAGTCATAAGGGTGGAAAGAAGAGATAAAGATAGTGGGGCTCTTTTGACTGTTATAAATGAGACTTTATATTTTGATGAAGTAATAGATTTAGATGTAGAGGAAATAGCAGAAAGATTTAACATTACCGCTGAGATAGCACAGATTTTATTTGGGTGGATTAGAGAAATGAAACGTATTAATAAAGCAGAGGCTTCTATTTTTGGGCAACTAAATTTTGAAAATCGAACACTAACCCTTTTTGATGAAAACAATTTACCTATAGCTACTTTGAGATTAGATATGACTGTGCCTGAGCCTAATTTTCCTGAGGCTACTTTAGTCGAAGATCAAATCGTTCCCCCAGAAGAGTTATTAGAAGATCGGATATAGATTCACGATATTCTTTTTGTAAATCCTATTCACCTACTAATCTATTGTGCAGTAGTCTACCCAAAAATTAATAACCCCATTTTTTTATAACTATTTATTTTTCAATAAATTAAAAAAATAAAATCTAAAAATGCGCCCTTCTAGATATACTATTTCAAGGTTAAAAAATGATATTATGAAAGAGCTACCCCCCCTGGGCTTACATTCATGATAGAATGTATCCCAAATATAAAAATGGATTTACGTTCATAGTAAACGTCTTCCAAAAAGAAAGGAGGTAGCCCATGGCAGTATATCATATCGGCATGGATTTACACAAGAGGTTTTCACAGCTAACAGAGACGGATAAAGAGGGAAGGGTGTATAGGAAATTTAAGCTCTACAACCATCCAGATTTATTGAAGGATTATTTTTCATACTTTCTCAGATCTATTTGGACGAGGAGGGATAAATTTCCTAAGAGAGATAGATCTTCCCGGAATTTATAAGGATGAACTGCAAGGGTATCTCCAGGTGATAGAGGCATTGGGTAATTTGATAAAAAGTTGTGAAAAAGAAATACGCAGATCTGTAAAAGAGAATAAGGATGCAACTTTACTTATGAGTGTTCCAGGATTTTCTTATTTTTCTGCATTGCTAATGGCTGCTGAGATTGGTGATATTTCAAGATTTAGTTCATACAGAAAACTCTGCGCCTATGGAGGTGTGGTAAGTTCAACTAAGCAAAGTGCTGATAAAATTTATCAAGGTCACATCATAAAAGATTCAAATAAATACATACAATGGGTACTAACTGGAGGCAGTTCCCAAGGCAATAGCTAAAGATCAACGCCTCAAGGTTACCTATTTTAAGATATTAAGGAAAAAAGGTAAATCCAAAGCCAAGATAGCAGTAGCTAGAAAGATGCTCATAAGTATTTATTACATGCTCAAAAATAAGAGTCAATACAAATTCTTTCATCTGAATGCACGAGAGAGGAGGAAAACTAATATGTCAGGCAGAATTTACTCTTTCAGGTAAGCCCTGAGTTTCCCCTGGCCATATTTAAAAATATAGGCCTGAAAAATGATTGGGATACCTGAATCTGAATAATTATCATGTGCGTTTGTAAAGCACGAATAGGTGGTTAGAGTAAGACTCTATTGATAAGATATTTTTAGAAGAAATCAACTATTGACAAGCTCTTTCATAGGTGAAAAAAGTTTCCCTAAAAATTTGAAAAGCTAATATTTTCAATACTTTTAGAAAAGCTAACTTTACAAAAGATACATTTTAAGAAGAAAGGAGAAAACTCCAGTCAATCCAAAATTTCCTTACTAATTCTTTCAGAAGGTGGTATCCTTTTATTAGGCATGGGGTACCTCCTTTCGGTTGCCTGCCTGATTTCAGACAGGTGAAAGGGCAAGACATGACCCTCTCAGTTAATAATATTTATATCAGGATACCTCATGCCTTTTGTTTTTTCCAGTGAATTTTTCCAGACATTTCAACACATTACTCTTAAAATAGAAATAAAAGATGGTATAAATGTATATCTGTTTTTGTTCACAAAATTAAATATTTACCCCGTACCACGCAGAAAGCCATGGCTGTAAACCTCGTAGATGCTTGCTATCTAACGGGGTAAAGGCGTGGTGCAGGGTTTACTTTTTGAAGAATGTTAAGTAGAGAGAAGGTACAACGTAAAGAGTAAGAATTGTAGATGTAAGAAGCCCTGGAACAACCGTAAGGGCAAGAGGTTTCCATAAAGGTGATGCTTCTGTTTCAAAAATAAGCAGAGGAAGTAGAGGAAGAATTGTAGTAGAGGTAGTCATTAAAATAGGACGCAATCTTCCTGCAGAAGCTCTGATTATACTCTCTCTTAAGGAAAATTTCTTTTTTAATCTATTTATTGTATCTATTAGAATTATCGCATTGTTTACTACAATTCCAGCAAGCATTATTCCTCCTATCAGAACTCCAACCCCCACAGGTTCCTTTTTAAGATAAAGAACTGTAATACTGCCAATTCCTGCCAGAGGTATAGAGGTGAGGATTATTAAAGGCTGAAGTAGATTTTCAAATAGAGAACCCAGCACAAGGTATACGAATATAAGAGCTATAATAAAAGCAAATCTTAATTCTTTTTGATTCCTAATCATTTTCTTGTAACTCTCTCCAAACTTCCACGAATAACCTTCTGGAAACTTAACGTTTTTTAATACCTCTTCTATTTCTCTAGCTACTTTGCTTAAGGGGAGTTTACCTTTGTTAGCGCTTACCTGCACCATCCTTTTTTTGTCTTTTCTCCATATTTCTGAAGGAGCAAGGCCAATATCAAATTTAGCTATTTGGTTAAGTTCTACTCTTCCTTGAGGAGTTACAAAGAATACCTGCTCTAAATCTTTGAATTTTTTTCTATAGACTTCTTTTAGGCGGGCTATTATTTCTATCTCTTTTACGTATTTAGAGTAGAGGGGAATGATTCCTTTTTCTTTTCCTATCTCTCTTTTTTCTTCTCTTTGCACATTTATGTAAGCTTCTTTCTCGGGTCTAAAACGAGTGGGTATAAGCCCTCTCAATTTTCCATGCAGAGTAAGACCAACATCGTAAGTAGTTAATCCAAAGAGTTGAGCCCGTTGTTTGTCTAAAAGGATTTTTAATTCCGGCGCACCTCTTCGCATTCTAATTTTTACATCAGTAAGACCTTCGATACTATTTATATATTTAGCTGACTGTATTGCTAAGTCTTTTAATATCTCATAGTCATATCCAAAAAGCTCTACAAGAATCTCTTTGCTCTCTACTTCCTGGGGTTCCTCATAATAAATAAAAGCAGGTGAGAGTTTTTCGGTTTTTTTTCTCAACTCTTCTATAACTTTCCCTATTCTTTTGGTCCTTTTTTCAATAGGTGTTAATTCTACATGTATTCTTGCTGACCATGGTTCAATTCTTGTGTTGTAATGTTTAACTATTTTTTGTTTACGATATTCTTCTACATAACTTTCTACTTTTTTTACAATCTGGTCAGTTACATCTAATCTTGTTCCTGTAGGCATTTCAATAAAGATAGTAAATTTATCCTGTTCAGGTGCTCCGATAAATTCTTTCTCCAGTTTTTGAAATAAAAATAAAGTGCTTATAACTCCAACAGCGGCTATAAAAACAAAGACATAACGAAAAGTTAAGACAAATTCCAAGCTCTTTTTGTAAATGTGAGTGAACTTCTCAAAGATATCCGTTTTCACTACTTTAGTATCTATTTTTTTTCTTAAAATAAGATTAGATAGACAGGGAACCAGGGATAGAGAAACTCCCAAACTTCCCATTAAAGAGAAGGTGATGCTAAGAGCTATTCCACTGTATAATTTTTGTATTTCTTTATTTACAAAGATTAAAGGCAAAAATACAATGATTGTTGTAAGGATAGAGGCAAATATAGGCACACTCATTTCTTCGCTGGCAGTAGCAATGTCTGTTTTGTTTAATCTTCCTGTAGATTCCCTTCTTTTAAATATATTCTCTAACACAACGATACTGGAATCTAAAAGCATTCCTGCTCCTAAACATAATCCTGCTAAAGTCAAAGTATTAATGGAGAGTTTAGCAAGATACATCATAGAGAAAACAAATAGTATTGAAAATGGAATACTGAGAGATAATACAACGATTGTTAAGTATTCACGCAGAAACATAAATAGAACTCCTATTGCCAAGATACTACCTATTAATAGAGAAATTTTTAATTGATTTATTGCTTTTTTTACAAATTCTGCACGGTTTAGACTAACTATAGTATATGTGTACTCACCTAATTCGGAAGATAACTGATGGGCCAAATCTTCTACCGCCTCACATACCTTTAATGTATTTGCTAAGCTCTTCTTGTAAATATAGATTGTTACCGCTGGGTGAATATTGAGACGTGAAAGACGACGGGGTTCTAAAAAGTCTGCTTTTACTTCAGCGATATCTTTTAATCTAATTAAACTTCCTTCTTCGCTTACTTTTATTGCTAAGTTTCTTATATCTTCGATTGTCTTAAATTCTCCTAAACACCTTACAAGATATTTAGTCCCTCTCTGATTGATTTTTCCTCCTACCAGATTAATATTACTTGCTCCTACGATATCTAAAATCTCTTGTAAAGAAAGATTGTAAGCAGCAAGTTTCCTTTTATCTAATTCAATCATAATTTTCTCTTCTCTTCCGCCTACGATTTCTGCTCTGGCTACTCCTTCTATTCTTAAAAATTTCTCTTTTAGAAAATCTTCAGCAAGTTTTCTTAAATCTTCAGGGGTGTATCTATTAGAGATAAGAGTTACCGCAATGATAGGAAATTCTCCGTATCCAAATTGAAAGATGACAGGTCGCTCAGCTTCACGAGGAAATTCGTCTTTAATCTTTGCCAGGCGTTCTCTTACCTCTAAAGAAGCATAATCCATATTGGCTTCAGGTTCAAACTCTAAAACTACAGTGTTTTCGCCCTCTTTAGAAACAGTAAGAATATGTTTTAGATGAGAGATGTCACTTAAATTTTCTTCTAAGAGTTTAGCCAGTCTCTTCTCGATTTCCATCGAAGGCATTCCTCCTCTTACATAGGTTATGATTGAAATTTTTCCTCTTTCTATGGTAGGCATAAGTTCTATAGGAAGGTTGTAGAGAGAAATTATTCCAAATAAAGCGATAGCAGAGAATATCATAAAAATAGTTACTGGCCTATTTATAGAGAATTTAGGTATGCTCATTTTTCAATTCATCTAGTTTTAGTTTACAATTCTGATTCTTTTTTTAAAATATAATATCTGCCAGGTCCTAAGGGACCTTTCCCTTCAATAATTCCTAAATTAGAAAGAAGTTTCAAATCTCTTGATGCAGTAGGTATAGAAATACCAAACATTTTGGCGTACTCAGCCCTGGTAATTCTATTGTTTTTCTTTAGATATTCAATTAACTTCTTTTGCCTCTCATTCAATTTTTTCTTTATATAAGTTTCTTCTTCTTTTCTTTCTTCTTCTCCTTCCTCTTCTTCTTTTTCTGGTTCAACAGCTTTGTGTTTTCTTTTTGGTAAATACTGAAGTGATTTTTCAAAATAATAGTAGAGTATAGGTAATATCACAGGAGTAAAGAATGTAGAAGATAATAATCCTCCAATAGTAACTACTCCTAAAGATTGCATAAGCTGAGTTCCACCAATTCCTAAACTTAAAGGTAGCAATCCTAGGACAGTAGTTAATGAGGTCATCAAAATAGGCCTTATTCTTCTACTGCTGGCTAATTTTATGCTTTCCTCTAAGGGGATTTTCTTTTCCCTTCGTAAAAAGTTTATATAATCTATCAGAACTATTCCATTGTTTACCACAATTCCACCTAACATAATGAGCCCCAAGAAACTTATTATGTTTAGAGGAATTTTTACTAAAAGAAGAATTAGGCTTACTCCAATAAGGGAGAGAGGTAATGTAATTAAAATTAAAAAAGGCTGCCATAATGATTCAAATTCAGAAGCCATAACCATATATACTAAAATTACAGAAAGAATGAGAGCAAATTTCAGAGAATTAAATGATTCTTCCATCCGTTTTCCTTCGCCTCCGATTTCCACTTTGTAGCCAAAAGGAAGTTTTATTTTTTGGAGTATTTTTTGTACTTCCTCTACAACCTTACTAAGAGGTGTCTTGTATATACTTGAGCTCAAAGTTATAGTTCTCTCCTGAGCTGTTCTCTTTATTTGAGTTGGTCCAAAATCTTTTCTTATATTAGCTACTTCCATTAGAGGAACGTTTATTTTTTTGTCTCTGTAAAAACCATGGATTAGAAGATGCCCCAATTTTTCTATGTCGTTTCTGTCTTCTTCTCTAAGCCTTACTCTAATGTCATACTCCTCGCCTTTTTCCTTGAATTTGGTAGGAACATCTCCCTTTATAGAAGTATTTAAAGTTTGGGCAATAAGATTGACGTTAAGATGATATAGAGAGGCTTTATCTTTTATAACTTCTGCTCTAATTTCTGGTCGCGGAGGAATGTAGTCCAGCTTAAGATTGTAAAGAAAAGGCAGTTTTTCAAGTTTTTCTTTTAGATTTAACCCTATTTCTTTTAAGGTATCAATATCATCACCTTTAATCTCCAAAACTAAAGGAGCCTGTTGGGCAAAAGCTTCCTTTAAGAAACTTTCTTGCGCAAGAAAATTAAGAGAGACTTTTTTATTTTCTAAAAATTTTAACCTTTCTTTTAAGATATCAATTACTTCTAAAGTAGGAATTTTTCTATTGACTTTTACGAAGATTTGGGCTTGATATTCTTCTTGAGATTGAATTGCTTTTTCTTCCGGTTTTTCACTAGATGAACCTATGTTTATACTTACCTCTTCTATTTGAGGCAAAGAAAATAAAACTTTCTCTATTTTTTTTACTATTTTATCTGTCCCTTCCAGAGGTGTTCCTGGCTCGCAGTCCACTTTTATAGTAAACTCATGATAATCGGTGCGAGGCAACAATTCTCTATCTATACGAAGAAAAATAAAGAGAGAAATAATAAATAATATACTTACCACGGGTAAAGTTAATATTCTATATTTAAAAAAGAAAGTAAAAATTTTCTCCCATTTAGTTAAAGTAAGCTCTTTTTTTTCTTTGGATGACGATATTTTTCTCATACTTATTAATACAGGAATTATAGTTAAAGCTGTAACAAGAGAGGCAAGAAGAGAGAATACTATAGAGAAGGCGAGTTGCTTAAATAACTGTCCTGCAATTCCTATTACAAATATCATTGGTAAAAATACACAAATTGTAGTAAGAGTGGAACCAAAAATAGCGCTTCCTACTTCTTGGGTTCCCAGGATAACCTTTTTCTTAATTTCTTGATGAGGATTAACAAATATAGATTCCAAAACAACCACAGCGTTATCCACCAGCATTCCTACCCCTAAAGCTAACCCTCCCAATGATATTATGTTTAAGCTTATTTTGGAAATATACATTAAAGTAATTACTGCCAAAATACATAGAGGGATAGAGATGATAATCACGGTAGAGAACCATAATCTTCGTAGAAATAATAGAATAATTAAGAAAGCAAGAATCCCCCCCTGAAGGGCAGCATCTTTTACATTAGAGAGTGATTCCTTGATGAATTTAGATTGGTCGTATGCTATTTTTAAGTCTATCTCCGGAGGTAAACTTTTCTTAAGCTCTTCTAATTCTGTTTTGATTAAATTTGCTACTTTTACTACGTTCGCCTGTGATTGTCTTCTTACAGAGAGTGTTACAGATTCAGTGCCTTGATAGCGAGATATCGATTCTCTTTCTTTGGTTGTGTCCTTTGTTTTAGCTACATCTTTAATAAGAATCAGCCGTTCGCTTTCAGGATACTCAACTTCTTCTTTTTCTTCTGGAATTTGTTGTTGCAATTTTTTTTCTCTCTCTGAGAGAGGATATTCAGCCTTTATAGGTAATAGAGCTATTTCGGGTACAGTTTGAAATTCCCCTAAAGTTCTTACAAGAAATTCAAAAAATGGTTGTTTAATGTTTCCTGCAGGATAATTTAAGTTTCCTCTCTTTAGACTTTCGGATACATCAAGAATAGATAAAGAAGCTGCTCGTAATCTTGCTTCTTCTACTTCTATAAGAATTTCTCTTTCCAACCCTCCTGTTAATTCTACACTACCCACTCCTTCTAATTTTTCCAGTTCTTCTTTAATATTTTTTTTAGCAATTTTTCGTAACTTGAGAGGAGAGACATTACCCACAACATTAATTCTCATTACCGGGGTATCAAAAGGATTATATTTCATAACGATTGGTTCTTTCGCTTCGCGAGGTAATTTTTCTTTAATCAAATCTATTTTTTCTCTTACTTCTAAAGATGCAAAATCTACATTGACATCCCAGTCGAATTCTATCATTACAATAGAAGTTCCTTCTTTGGAGATAGAGGAAACCCTTTTAACTTTATTTACTGTTCCAACTGCTTCTTCAATAGGACGCGTAATTAGACTTTCTATCTCTTGGGGAGAAGCGCCTTCGTAGGTAGTTAAAACTGTGATTTGGGGGTAAGTAAGAGGAGGCAGAAGCTCCTGGGGAAGAAAATTCCAAGCAATCACCCCTAACAGAATGATTCCTAAGAAGAACATTATGGTAGTAATTGGCCTTTTTACGCAAAAGTGAGTTATTTGCATTCAATTTAAAGTTTAGAATTAGCCCAATTTTTAATACAAAAATTGTTTATTGCTTATTAATGTATATTCTTTATAATTAATAGGAAGAAGTTAATCTTAGAATTTCTCCTAAATCGTAAATTAATAGCTCTTCTTTCGTAGCTACCAGTAAATGATTACGAACGGAATCAACCTTAATATCTCTTACAAAATTCCCTTGGGATTTAAACATACCAATTAATAATTTATTCTTATAGTCAAAAATTCTCACTTTTCCATCTCTGCATCCTGTAAAAAGATAATCTTTAAAGAAATCCAAGGAAGTTACCCAATTTCCATGTGTCCATTTGAAGTAATCATTAAACTCTTTATCTGTTCTAAGCCATATATACACATTGCCATCAGCACTTCCTGCCGCCAAAAAATTTCCTTGAGGAGCAAATTCTGCGCACAGAACTAAATGGAGAGGTTTTTTTAAAATAACAAAAGGTTTCCTCTCCCCCACTTCTGTTACTCTTACGGTTCTATCTCTGGAGCCACTGGCTAACATTGAAGAATCAGGGGAAAAAGCTACTGTGTATATACTATTCTTGTGTATTTTTGCTTCTTCTAACTTTTCCCAATTTTCTGTATCATAGAAGCTTATAGTTCCTCCAAAGTGAGCTACGCTCAATACCGTTCCATCAGGAGAGAATTTCGCATCCGCCACAGGATATTTTAATTCCATGATAGTATGTATTTTTTGTAACTTATCTACATCAAATATAGTAATTCTTCCCATCTTATCTCCAAAGCAAACTATGTTATTTTTCTGAGGATGAGTTGTTAATCCGTAAATAGGATAAGAAAACTTCTCTGAGAAGATAATTTTTTTACTCTCTAAATCGTAAATGATGAAATTTTTATCTTTATCTGTTAAAGCACAATACATTCCATCTTTGAGGATAGATATTTTATAAGGTGGTGAATCAAGCCATATGCTTGTTAGAGGATAAATACTAAACTCTGCTTTTGCCTCTGTTTCTAATATTTCTTTTGACTGCGACATTCTAATTCCCAGTTCTAAATCTCTTATCTCCTCCTTTGCGGATATAGTTTGATTTAAAATGAGAGCCATTACTACTAAATACAGAGAATACCTCAATTTTTTCATTTTGCACCTCCTCTGAAAATAGAGTGCCAGGTCTTTCTGCACTCTTTTTAGGTGAATATTTTAATAAACTACCTTCCTCTGTTTGAGAGGGTTTTTCTTCGTATTTTTATTTAACCCTTTATATTCACTCCTCATAGGTAACTATATTTATAATTTTTACTTTTTCTCCTGATTTAATTTGAGGTTTTGAACTTTGATATACAATAAGTTCACCTTTACCCACTCCCGTAACCACTGAGTATTCCTCACCTCTATATTGGAGTTGGATGTTTCTAAGTTCTATAGTTCCAGTTACTTTGGCTTCTTCTATTTCTTGAGGGGTAAACGTTCTCTCTGGTATTACAACAGGCACAACGTAAAATCCAGGGCGCAGTGGTAATATATTCTTTGTGGGTACAATATTTACATTTTTAAAACTTACCAGGATAATATCCCCTTTTAAAAACATTCCAGGAAGTAATTTGCCTTGAGTATTGTCTAACTCAATTTTTACAGTGAGAGTGCGAGAGAAACCTTTTAGAGATGGATGGATAGTTTTTACTTTGCCAGCAAATTGTTGCTCGGGATAAGAATCTACATTTATAATTGCAAGTAAATTTTTTCTTATTTTGGGTATTTCCTTTTCTGTTATGCCAACCTCGGCATACACTTTATCTACTTTTATAATTGTAAAAACTTTGTCTTGAGGTGTTACGAATTCTCCCTCTTCTACTTCTTTTTCATCTATGATTCCATCACAAGGAGCAACAAGTTTTATTTTTTTTAAATTTTCTTTAGCTAACTCCCATTCTTTCTGAGCAGAAAGCATCTTAGATTTTTGTGAATCTAATTCAAACTTAACCTGTTCTAATTTTTCTTTTAAGATAGCACCTTTTTCATATAACCTCTTTTTTAATTCATACTCTTTTTCTCTAGAGTAAAATAAATTTTCTTCCGATTCATATTTATTTTTTGCATACTCTTCTTTAAGGATAAATTCATTCTCATCGAGTTCAGCCAATACTTCACCTTTTTTTACACGTCTTCCTTCCTCAACATATACTTTCTTTACTACCCCTTCCTTTTCGAACTTAAGCTCCACTTTTTCAAAAGGTGATATTGTTCCTAGGATAGGGATAGTTTCTTGGTAATCAGTAAGTGGAACTTCGAATGCAATTATGGGTATTTCTTCTATTGTTTCTGTTTCCTTAGGGGATTCTTTTTTAGTAATAGGCGTTTCTTCTGGTGGGGGAGGTAGTTTTTTCTCTAGCTTTATTTTTTTTCTGGTTTTTTTAAATCTTTCTATAGCTTCCTTCTGAGCTTTAGCTGTAGGTAAGAGAAAAAGATAAACAATGAGAAATATTAAAAAAAATCGCATAGCCTCCTCACCTTTTTACAATTTTTCTATAAGTTTTGAATAAAATCCAGTCCCTTTATCTAATAAGATTATTCCCTGATATAGTTTTAATTTACCTCTAACCAAAGAAGCTTCAGATTGAGTAAGCTTAATTTTATTATCAATAAGCTCTGAAAGCTCTATTTCTCCTGCCTGAAAAAGTTCTTTTTTTAGCTCTAATTCTTGAAGTCTTAGTCTTTTCTCTTCTCTATACATTTCTATTTCTTTACTTCCTTCTAAGTAAGCAGTAAAGCCTTCTTGAATTTCCCAGGCTATATCTTTCTTTATTTTCTCCAGTTCATCTAAAGCCTGATCCATCGCTATTTTGCTTTCAGCTACCTCTGAGTAGTATTTAATTTTGTCTAAGATGTTAGTTTTGAAAGAGATGCTATCAGTCTTTACTTTGTTAGATACTTCTGCGATTTCGGTAGGGAGAGTCTTTTCGTGAGTATAAGAGAATTCAGAAGAACTACCCCCAAAAAGCCATACCACTTTCCCCACTACATTCCAAGTAGTAGCCAAATCTAAATCTTGCCATCCAAATGCTTCTCCTGATTTTCCCCAAAAACTTTCTATTAAAAGCTTTGGTTTTTTCTCGTTTTTGGCTACTTTATAACCCAGTCTGGTGGCTTCTATGCTTTTCTCCCATAAAGCCACCTCCGGCCTTCTTTCTAACCCCATTTTTATATACTCTTCTATATCCTCTTTTATTGTAATATATTCACAAAGTTCGGTTAACTTTAAATTAGGAATATCTTCACCCGGGGATATTCCTAGTGTTTTTTTGAGGTTGGCTAAAGCTAGAATATATTTATTTTTTTGCGCAACTAATTCCGAGAGTACTTTATTTATAAGAGAGGAGATTTTAAGATATTCTATTCTGGTAATAAGTTTTCCTTCTTGAAGAAGTTGAGCCAGCTCATAATCCTTATTTATTTCTTTTTTGAGGTTCTCCCAGTAAGTCAGTATTTCTTTTTCAGCACATAATTGATAGTAAGCCTTGAGAATTTCATACAGTAAATTATTTCTTTCTTTTTCATAATTTTTCTCTGCTACTTCAAGGTTTAATTTTTCCCTCCGCAGAGTATAATTTCTTTGATTATGGTCATAGAGAATATGCTCTAATTTTATACCATAATTTTTGCTTTTATATCTATCAGTTATACTTTCACCTTTATCTTCTTTATATTCTGCACTTAGAAAAGGGAAAAGTGCTCTTAGAGCTTCGTTTACTTTGTGCCTGGCAAGTTTTATTTGTCCTTCACTTACCTTCAGAGGTTGTGAGTTAGTTGCACCAATTCTATAAAGAGTTAGAATTAAGGGTTGGGTCTTTAATATTTGAAAGATTTCATCTTTGGCTTCAAAAAGTAGGTTTTTCTTTGATTTTGCTTTTATCTCTTTCTTCTTAGAAAGAGGTTCGAATATAATGGGTATAGTTACTTTTACTTTATCTTTTCCTAAGTATATTGGAGGGGAAGGAAAAGGAGAGGCTTCTTTTATTATTTCCTTAGCAATTCTATCTAGCTCCAGAGAACCCGAACTTTCTATTATTTTTAATTTACTTACCCTTCCATTTTTATTAACAATAAATTCTATCTTCATAGTGCCTTGCTTGGAGAGATTCTTTACTTCGGGATATGAGCCAAGATAGAAATTTATAACCCTTTGAATAAGCAAAATATACTCCTCTTCAGTAATAGGCAATTTCTTCCCTATTTCCCTTCCCCACCCTTCTTTTGCTTTCTCTTTCTCTTTTGGGATGGCAGGAGTGCTAAATGTTATTGGAACAACAATATCCAGAGAGTCTCCTTCATAGCCCTGGGGAAAAGGATAAGGAATCGCTGCATAAATAGCCCAGAGAATAGTTTTATCTAAAGAGGAAATCCCTGTCGATTTCACTATTTTAACTTCTTTTACTTTCCCAGACTTAAGGAGAGTAAACTTTATTTTAGCTTCTCCCTCTTTTCTCTTATCCTTGGCCTCTTGAGGATAAATTAGGAAGAATTTAATTTTTTTCAATATAGAACTAAGATACTGGGGGGTTTTCCCCCAGTGAGCTTGAGAAAAACAAGGGTATTGGATATATAATAGAATAAGAATAAGTATTAATCGAGAAAAGTAGGTAACCCGTATTTTATTGATAAAATGCATCTTTATCTTCTATTAGAAGTATATCTTAAAAAGATAGAGAATGTCAAGAAGTTTTTTTGATACGGTTTGATACGGTTTTTGTTACCATTTTTTGCTATACTAAGTTGAAATACACCAAATGACCCCCTGTTTTGCTATTATATATAAACTCCATTTTGGAGAAAATAAATGCAGACCTTCTTTACTTTTTACATTTCCTCTTAAAGAGATACAGTTTAAAGCCAATTTTTTACTTTTTTCCGTGGCTTCAGGGAAAAGAGCGTTTAAATATAGCATAATTAAGATGGATTTTCAAGAATTCTGGCAAAATATTGTTTTCCTCTCAATAAATTAGGCTGTTTTTTGAAATTTTTTAGATATAACAGGATTATTGTTAGAAGTAGATACCATAACTCTGGAAAAGTTCAAGAAAGCCCCCCGATTTTTAGTTTTGATACGGTTTGATACGGTAGAGCAATTCTTTGAATATCAATGTGTTAGAAAAAGAGAGGAAAATATAGGGATGTATTCAAACGGAAAATTGTTGAAAATAAAGATTTTTTAAGGGTTTTTCTCCTGGAAACCTTGATTTTTCAAAGAAAAATATGTTATATCCTTATAGATGAAGCCACGGATGAGAAAGTTATGTGAAATTTGTGGAAAAGAGTTTATTCCTGATAAGTATCATCCTTATCAAAAAGTATGTTCTTCTCCAGAGTGTCAACATAGAAGACAGCTTAAAAATCAAAGAGATTGGCGTAAAAAGAACCCTCACTATTTTAAATATAAAGAAAAAAAGACAGAATGGGAGAGGAAACGTGCTCAATACCTTAAAATATGGCGGGAGACCCATAAAGATTACTTTAAACAATATCGAAAGAATAGTAAATTTAACTTCTCAAAATAGCAATAATAAGTAAAGAAAAACAAAAGTTTGGTTTCTTTCTTGACATTTTCTCTTTAAATATTATATACTTTAATGCTAAATCTCTTTAAAAATTAAAAATTTAAAAGAAAAAACGGTATTCTTTAAGGACGAAAAGCCAACCCTGCTCTTTTATGCGGGGATAAAAAGAGCGGGGGCGGAAAGCCACGGGTCCAAAAAGAATTTCAGGATAGCCGGGTTGCCGAAACTTAAAGGCAATCCGGCTTTTTTATATAAATAAAAAAATGGCTAATTCTAAAGATAAGATATGGGTAAAAACTGTCTCCCTTCTTATTGTAGGGATATTTTTATTTTCGGAATTTACCTGGACAAAAAATTTAGATTTTGCAAGTTTAGTTCTTTCGAACCTTGTTTTTTATAGAGAAGAAAGAAAAGAAAGAATAGATAATTCTTCTTTTTTGAAGGATTACATTAAGAGGGTACTTCAAGGGAATACTTTAAAGTCTAAAAAAGGTCATTTTTTTGATAATATCAAATTTCTTTTTATTCCTGAAGTAGCAGCCGCTGAGTTTTCAACGATTCAGGAGTTAGATGCTCTTAATGTAACAAACCCTTACAGTTTTGTTCCTTTTTTAAACTATTCTCAGAAATCTTTAGAAGAGGTCCATCCTTTAGATTTAGATTCACCTTCAGTTTCTTCATTACCTTCTCCTGCTTATTTTTATAAACCTACTACTTCCTCTACCTCTACTCGAATTGCTTCTGCAAAGAAAAGCTGGTGGGAAAATATATTTGAGGGGATTAGTAACACGGGAAAAAATCTTTGTAAAGCTTGTGCGGGAGTGGTTAATCGTGTAGTTAATTTCCTTAATAGTTGCTGGAAAACTGTAGCAAAAATTTTAGGAATTGATATAACCGATTTGGAGAAAGAAGACGATGGTAGTATAGCGGCATCTGAGTTCAGTAAAAAGTTAGAAGAGGCAGGCTATAAAGGGTATAAACCAGGAGATGGAGCATCTGCAAAGGATATTAATATTGGGGATGTAGTCTATTTGGATCTTGGTAAGACTAACAAAGAAGGAAATCCAATCTATCATGCAGTAGTTGTAACTGGCGTTGATGAAGAAAATAATACCATTACCTATGAAGAAGGAGGGAAAGAATATACAGTACCATTTTCTAAAGTGGAATATGTGTATTCTCAAAATTCACTTGATAAAGGTTGGATTTCTGTATCTTCCTTGGAAATGCCAAGTGAATTATATCTGGGAGGTAAAGTAGCTACACCTCCTCCAGCTCATGTTAAAGCTCCCAAGCCTGAAGGAGGTAGGAAAGGCAGAAAAGATGGCGAAGATGATTTTGATGATGAAGATGATTTTGATGATGAAGATGATTTTGATAATTTGGGTTTGGGTAGTTTAGATCCGGATTTAGAGATAAATGAAAATAATAATATAGAGCCCCCATCTTATAGTCAACAACCTAACTCAACAAAAGTAGAAGAAGTAAGTTATTCGGCACAAGAAGATAATATTGTTCCAATAGATATTGTTCCAATAGATAATATTGTTCCAATAAATAATGATAATATTGTTCCAATAAATAATAGGGAGGAAGGGAAGACTGTTTTAGGTGAGGAACGAATTTCTGTATCGAATTTAGAAACAGGAGCTTCAGCTTTAGAAGCAAATACTTCCTTAGCTAAGGATGTTTCAGTGGTTACATTAAATAATGGTGATACAATTTCACTTTCCTTATCTCAAGAGAATACCCTACAGGAAGGTAAGCCTCTTTTTGCTGCTAAAAGCAAAAGTGGAGAGTATAAAATTGCTCATACTATTGGAGAGTTAGAGAGTGAGGCTGATTTGGAGGAAGTATTTATGTTATTTTCAGACAAAGAAAGCATTCAGCTTCCTCAATCCTATATAGATGATGTGGTTAAAAATGATGAGAAAATTATAGTTACTCAAGGTAAAGGTGAGGATATTTTTGTAGGACAGATGATGGAAGGAGAAGAGAAGTCCATACAAAAAGATGATAAGGTAATAGTTATTGGCAAAGAGGCTAATCTTGTACTCTCGGGTGAGACTTTTCAAAAGATTTTAGGAGCCGGAAAGGAAGAAAAAGAAAGTGCTATATTAGAGATTACCCTTGATAAAGAGGAGAGAACTATTTCCGCAAAAACTACTTCAGATTTAAAGGGAGGAAAAGATAAGATTTTTGTATTTATAAATAACCGAGAGGATATCTTACCTAGTAACTCTGGGGAAAAGAATATAATAGATGACCTTTTCCGTGTTGGATCAGAAGGATTAAGAGAATCACTACTTAAAACAGGGCCTCCGTCAAAGAGGGCTGAAGCTCAAAAGTTAAATAGCGAAGGTTCAATTTTAGAATCCTTCCAAGAAGAAAAGGTTATACTTTTTTCTCTTCAACCTTCCTTAGAAAAAGAGGAGAAGGTTGAAATACTAATAAAAGGAGAGGAAGAGCCTCTCTTTTTATCTTTTTCTAAGGAAGACAGCACCCTCCATATTAATATCATTAATTCAGGGAAAAGGGACTTTGTTGAGAAAGATTCTCTCAACAAAGAAAATACTCAAGATATCGTCATCGAAAAAGATAAAGATGACGATACTGTATCTAGAAATGATACGGTTATTGAGATTATTGATTTAGCTTTAGCCCTCTTTGATAATCTTAATAATAATATAGAGAAAAATAAAACCACTTCTACTGTTGACTCTCAAGATAAAGAAATTGTAGAGGCTGAAACAGATAATCAGGAGATAAAGGAAGCCCAAGCTAAAACTTCCCAGGAAATAGTTATTACCTTAATTAAAGAGGATGGCAAGACCAAGGCTATAGTAGAGAATCTTACAGAAAACCAAGTTTTAGATACTGCTTTAGCCCTTCTTGATAATGAGAATATAGATAGAGTAGAAGCAAAATCAACCCAAGATGATGAAGTTACCTTCACTTTTACTAAAAAGGAAGGCAAGGTAGAGGTTGCTTTTGTTTTAATGCCTGTAGCTCTTCCTATTTCAGGATCTAAAGACTCTTCACAAGCCCCCTTTATTTTGAGTAAATCGAAAGAATCCTTGGGAAATATTCAATCTAAAGTCATTGAGCTTCCTGCCCAAGCCACGGAGTTTAACATAGAAAGGTTAATAAATAATATTCAGGAACAAAATTACTTAATCTGGATAGCCAGGGGACCTCCTTCTATAGAGTTTTTGGCTAAGTCTATTTTCCCTATATCCTACCTGAGTGATTCCATCGTCAAAAACCCCTCTTCTAACAAATATAATTGGATTATACCTTTTGTTAAACTGTTTTCATCTCTTACCCCTGCCACTTACTCCGTGGACGGAGGGAATTTCTTCTTACCTCAGGAAGAAATTCCCTCCTTCACTCTTACCAGAAAAGAGGAGAAAGTAGAGGTTACTTTAGAAGGCCTTAAAATAGATGATAAGAGTGTAAAAGAAGCTGTTGCCTTCCTTAATCACGAGGATATAGATAAGGTAGAATTAAAAATCCAAGAAAACAATGAGTCTACCCTTAGGTTTGTTCAGGAGGATAAAGAAATTGTAGAGGCTGAAACAGATAATCAGGAGATAAAGGAAGCCCAAGCTAAAACTTCCCAGGAAATAGTTATTACCTTAATTAAAGAGGATGGCAAGACCAAGGCTATAGTAGAGAATC